>ENA-OPSF01000007-OPSF01000007.1-human-gut-metagenome-genome-assembly--contig:-NODE-7-length-261908-cov-15.125353_pt1 | contig 261908 bp, 203 predicted proteins | sample MGYA00241452_ERZ501896 | MGnify/ENA primary metagenome ERZ501896 (study PRJEB25962, sample SAMEA2042111) | human gut metagenome | biome: human gut; feature: human-associated habitat; material: faeces... | reverse complement strand
CCCTCAATACCCACATAACCTACATATCATGAACAGTATATGCTTTTGTCATACTGCCTCTTTCCACCGCATCTTTTTTTGAACGTCCCTCTCTTCCCTGCTCTTGTACCCTACCTTTCTTCGAGAAAAACCTATAACAGGCCTATATATTCCCCTTTCCATGAATACCGATTTTCTAATCGGCCGGAATTTTCAGAGAAAGAGAGCCTTCCAACATAAAAAAGGCCCTTCCCCGCACCAATGAACATACCCTGTTCGGCAACCATCGACATGAACATTATTTCTTCGAATTTTGTCTAACAGAGCATGAAGAATCAGGAAATACACTTGCCAACGCCCAATCCCGAGCATCCTTATGGAGGAGGAAACGGACGTTACCGTTTTCCGGATATCAACGGCATGAATTTACTGGGAGACAATATTTCCCTGCCTCCTATCGTTCCAAAAAGTTTCCATATCATGCTGACTGTTTTTCACCCGGAAACTTTGTACGGAATGAAAAAGTGGCTTCCCTTCTGCGAGGACCTCCGCAAACAGTACAAACATACGCCAACCCCGGTGGAATATAGCATTTTGCTGGTTCTGCAGCCACCCCCCATTGAAGGTGATGTCCCCGCCTTTACACAGGCTCTGGGGGATTTTCCGGATTTTTACATGAAGACCAATTCCCTGATTTCCTATTATGACCAGTCTTTTGTACGCCGCAGACTTTCCCTTCACAAGAAGGCGGAAACAGCGATTGTCCTTCTGGACGGCAACGGCAATATCATCTGGAAGGATGACGGCGGGTTCACGGCCTCACGCGCGGAGCATTTGAAAGTTATCCTGGAAACTCTTTCTCCGCTGGCACCCAGGACAAGAACGCATTAAAAGGAGAATGCGTCTTCTTCGCCTCATCCGCACTTTCCGTTTGAGGTTCCCTCCGGAATATCCCATACTGGCCTCATGCCTACCATTTCTCTTGCTCTCGGTGAACGTTCCTACGACATCCACGTGGAAAACGGAGCACTGGACCGTACCGGAGAGTTTGCCTACCGCGCCGGTCTGGACGGCAAGATTGCGGTTATCACGGACAGCTGCGTCGCCCCACTTTATGCAGAGCGCGTAATGAAGTCCCTGGAGAGCGCGGGATTCATGCCCAGCCTGCACGTAGTGAATGCCGGGGAAGCTTCCAAAAATATGCTTCAGGCCCAGGAGCTGTGTTCCGAACTGGTCCGGGCCGGGCTTGACCGCACCGGATGCATCGCCGCTCTGGGCGGCGGCGTAGTAGGGGATCTGGCCGGCTTCATCGCTTCCATTTATTACCGGGGCATCCCCTTCATGCAAATTCCAACAACGGTGGTCGCCCAGGTGGACAGTTCCGTAGGAGGAAAGACTGCCGTCAATATTCCAGAAGGGAAAAATCTTGTAGGAGCCTTTCATCAGCCGTCCGTCGTGGTAATCGACCCTACCACGCTGGTGACTTTGGATCGACGTACGCTGGCGGAAGGTTTGGCGGAAGCCGTCAAGCACGCAGCTATCAAAGACGCTTCCATGCTTCATGAATTGAAAGGGCTGGGGCCGGAACTCTCCATCGGCTTCTCCCTGAATACTATTGCCAGGCTTCCTGACCTAATCTCCCGGAACGTGGCCATTAAGGCCCGCATTGTAGAAAATGATGAATTGGAAACTCTGGATATCCGGGCTCTGCTCAATTTCGGCCACACCATCGGCCACGGCATTGAAGCTGCCGTCCCTTACGGAACCATCCTTCACGGGGAAGCAGTGGCGCTCGGCATGCGCGCCGCCCTGTTTCTGAGTGAACGGAAAGCCGGTTTAAGTTCTTCCGATGCCAACAAGATCCTTCGCACGCTTCAGGCGCTGGAACTTCCCTTGGTTCTTCCGGACGGCATTGATACGGCAACTGTTCTTCAAAAAACGGCATCAGACAAAAAGTTCCGGGCCGGAACCATCCGCTTTGTTCTGCTTTCCAAAGCAGGGGAGGCAGGCATTTCTACGAAAATTACTCGGGAAGATATGGCGGAAGCCATTGAAGAATTGCGCCGCCCCCTGGATTGAGTTTACCACCCGTGGCCCTTTGTTCTCCAGCAAGAAAACTCCGGGAGTCGGGCTGTACAGATATTTTCCCCTTCTCTTCGCGCATTTTCCCATCAGGAAGAGGAAAGGATTTACCGGGGGACCTGATACCATATCAAACCACCCTTCATTCCGGCAAAACGGAATGGAGAGGAACATTGGAGTAATTACCCAATTCCCGGCACGGGGAATTTATTTTTACGGCTCTTCCGCGGTAGGTTCAAATCCATCCACATCCAGAGGCACACTGCCCGTGTATTCCCCGGTATCGAAATGAATTCCTTTCAAAGCATCTTCCAGAGACGAAGAACCATAACATTCCCGGCTGGCCAGACGCATCAATTCATTTGCAATATTTACGGCTTCTTCATTGGGAATATCCCCGGGCAGGGAGGCAGCCAGCTCTTTCACCTCCGCCGCGTGGGCGTTTGCCGTAGCCTGATCCTGAATAAGCAGCAGAACGGCCAGAATTTTTTCTCCCGGAGTTTTAGGAACGGCCTGTTCGCTGGGAACCGAAACATCCCGGGGATGATCCTGCTTCTTGCCGCCGTCACAGGCAACAAACACTAACGCCGCCAAAAAAGCCGTAGAAGGAATGAGATTTCGCTTCATCATGATGATTGGTTGAAAAGCCGGAGGCCTCATTGAATTCATCATGAACACTGAAGATTCCGGAGTCAAATCAGTTTTTATCCTTAAAAACTGTTTTTCAGGCAACATATCTCTTTAACCTCTGCCTCTCGTTCTGAACGCAGGAAACAGCCCTTCCCATTTAATAGGCAAAATATAGGGAGTTCATTGACTCCCTCCGCAAGGCACCATTTCCGAGAATGACGGTTGCGCCTATTTTTTGTGTCACCATTTCAATACGACGTTTGATTTCACAGGACGTCACCGTATAATTCCCCTGAGATGGGTTACCCTATTTGGAACAGACGCCGTTTTTTGAAAACCGCCGCAGGAACAGCCGGATTCCTGGCCTTCATGCCCTGCCTGAACGCAGAAGAGGCCCTGACGAACGCAAAACCGCTCAAGGTGGGCCTGGTAGGCTGCGGAGGCCGAGGCCTGGGCGCCATGAAAAACGCTCTGGACGCCGATCCCGGAACAATTGCCTGGGCATTGGCAGACGTGTTTCAGGAACGTATCGATTTCGGTGCCAAATTGCTGGCGGAACAGTACGGCAACCGAGCCCAGCTGGACAGGAGCCGCCTGTTCAGCGGCCTGGACAGTTACAAGAGACTGCTGCAAACGGATATTGACGTAGTTCTGCTCTGCACTCCCCCCGCTTTCCGTCCGGAACATTTAGCGGCGGCCGTTGACGCCAGCAAACATATTTATGCGGAAAAACCTGTGGCAGTGGACGTTCCCGGCGTGCTTTCCGTACTGGAATCCGCACGGCTGGCAAAACTCAAAAATCTGGTGATTCTGGACGGCTTCTGCTGGCGCTACGACAAGGCGAATGAGGAAGCCCACCGCAAGCTTTCCTCCGGGCAGCTGGGCCGTGTCCTCTCCTTTGACGGGTTATATTACACCACTCCTCCCAAGTCTCCGCTGGCCCTGGATTCCCGACCTTCCTCCGATACGGACGTGGCATGGGCGCTACGCAACTGGACCGCATGGAACTGGCTGAGCGGAGGCCAGTTTGTGGAACAAATCGTCCATACGATTGACGGCATGGTCTGGTCCATGAACGAGCAGCTTCCTCTGGCGGCTTTCGGCTCCGGAGGACGCGCCCAGCGCCGGGATGACGGCGACGTATGGGATCATTACGACGTTTATTTTGAGTACGGCCACAACGTAACGGCCCACATTTCATGCAGACAGTGGGTTGGCTGCCACGGGGAAATCGTGGACCGCACCATCTGCGAAAAAGGAATGCTGGTTACTCCCTACCGTCCCTACATTCAGGCGAATAACCGCTGGCGTTTCCGCGGGGAACGCGGCAATATGTACGCAGACACGCATGTGGCCTTTTACCGTTTCCTGCGCTCCGGCACCTGGACCCAGACACTGGAAAGCGCAGCCAATAAGACCCTGGCTGCCATCATGGGGCGTGAAGCGGCCCACACAGGCCAGCGCATTACCTGGGAACAGATTAAGAAAAGCACCGCACGGCTGGTGCCTGAAGACCTGACGATGGATACGCCCCTGCCGCCCGCCCGCATCCCGCGCCCGGGCAGAACGGCCTGACGGAGGCTCCATCCCTTTCTCTCTACGGTTCATGGCCAACATCTTTCCACCCAATACCAACAAGCGCTTTTACGGGATTGCCGCCCTGGTTGCGCTCGCTGCCGCGTTCGTACTGGGGGGAATATATTATGTTAATTTCAGCATTCCGGAGTATGAACCCGTGCAGCCCGTCCGCTTTTCCCACAAACTTCACGCCGGAGATCTGAAGATGAGCTGCACGGCTTGCCACAGCGCCGCACAGCGCTCATCCAGAGCCGGCATTCCGGATACGAAGTCCTGTCTGGGCTGCCACCAGCATATTCTTCCGGACAGCCCGCTCATCGCCCCCCTGAGGGAGGCGGCGGACCCGCAATACCCCGGTTACACAGGAGAACCGGTCCGCTGGGTGATGGTCAACCGCCTGTCCGGTCACGCCTATTTTAACCACATGGCCCACCTGAACCGGGGCATCGGCTGCACGTCCTGCCATGGAGACGTGGCGGGCATGGAACGCATCAGGGCTCCACGCGATGCCCGCATGCAATGGTGTCTGGACTGCCACCGCAATCCGGCTCCCCATCTGCGCCCGCTGGAGGAAACGGCCAGTTCCCGTTATTCCGCCGCAGACTACCTCCGCACGCATTCCATCCGGGATGGAGAAGGGAAAAGCATCCAAACCCCGCTTCAACTGGGAAATTTTCTGAAACGCCAATGGAAAATTCAACCGAAGACGGATTGCACCGCATGCCATCACTGACCTCCATAGCCTGTTTGACATCCGCGGCGCCAAAGTTATTCCTCCCTGCGTTCCCGGATACTGCGTAATAAAAAGACCAAAGGACTTTTCATTAAATGATTCCTTCCTTGAATCCGTAATCAATGACATTGAATTCCACAAGAAAGATTTCCTCCTGTTCCCTGTTTATCCGTTATTGGCCCGGAGATAAAGACCGCCGTCAATCACCACTTGATTTCATCCTTCGGATTTCCTAAAAAAAGCCATCCCTGTTTCATCAATCCCCATCATTACCCGGTTTGACTCCCCTCCCTCCATTTTCCCAGAATGAAGTTCCCCAGAACCACCCCGCTTTTCTTCCGGAAGAAGAACGGGGGATGACGCGGCGTTCCTTCATGAAATGGATGGGTGCAGGGGCAGCCCTGGCAGGGATAGGGCTGCCGGCCTGCCGCCGTGTGGAAAAATACCTGGTTCCCTATAACGAAGGGCCTGAATGGTCTGTTCCCGGCGTGGAAACGGCTTACGCTACCTGCCTGACCATGGGAGGAAACGCGCAACCTGTACTGGCCGCCTGTTATGAAGGACGCCCCGTCAAATTGATTCCCTCCCTGCAATACCCGGAAGGTCCGGGGTTGCCGGCTGCGGCTCAGGCCTCCATTCTGGACCTTTACGACCCCGGCCGCAGCAAGCATATCCTGTTCAACGGCAATCCGGCCTCCGAAGACGAATTCCGGGGAGCCTTTTCTTCCTGGTCCCGCAATCTTCGGGATGGTGGCGGCATCGGCCTTCTCCTTCCCCCTTCGGCTTCCCCTCTGCTCCATTCCATGCTGGAGGAAATCACCCGGAAAAATTCACTCGTGCGCATCTACCGGTATTCCCCCGTGCCTGAACCGGGTTCCGGCATGCAGGCGGGGCTGCCGGAAGAAGTACGGTTCCGCGTGCGTTTTGCGCGCGCCAGGCGCATCCTCTCCCTGGATTGCGATTTTCTTCATCAAAACCCCTATGGAAACACGCGCGACTTCATTGCGTCCCGCTCCCCGGAAGGGCTTTATTACAAAGAAGAAAACAGGAACCGAACACGCCTTTACGCCGTGGAGGGACGCGTTTCCCTGACCGGGGCCCATGCCGACCACAGGCTACCCGTTCCTCCCGCACGCCTGGCGTTTTTCCTGGAGGAATTGTTCCGCTATCTTTCCAGCAAAAAAAACTCCGGACAAACGCTTCCCCCTCCCCGGCGAACGGACCATCCCCTGACGGAAAGGGAACTCAACTGGCTTCGCCACTGTGCGGATGACTTATTCAGCCACTCCGGAGAAAGCGTGATCCTCCTGGGGGACAATCATCCGGAATTATCCGGCATCGTCTGGAAGCTCAACTGTCTTCTCGGCTCCATGGGGACATGCATCCAGTTGCTAAAGGCACCGCGCCCAACTCCCTATGGCACGCTGGACGATCTTGTTCGGGACATCCGGGGGAAAAAGGTGGAAATCGTTTTTTTACTGGATGCGGGAAATCCCGTGCTGGATTCCGGGCACAGTTCCGGACTGTCGGAAGCCCTGAACAGGGTGGAAAGCATCCACCTTGGAATGTATGAAGATGAAACCTCCCGCGTCTGCCGCTGGCACCTGCCGGCAGCCCACTTTCTGGAATCATGGGGGGTGGAGCGGGATTACCGGGGCAGATTTTGCTATCGCCAGCCCGTCATTCTTCCCCTGTACGGGGGCATTTCTCCGGAAGAAGTGCTGTCCGGCCTGCTTTCCTCCAAAGGCCATCTCTCCACGGCGGACAATTCCCCCACCCACCTCTCTCCCGTTTACCACAGAGCGCGCAAATGCTTTGAACGCGCCGTGAATCCGGAAAATAAAACTGCGGCCTGGGCTCAGGCGCTTCAGCGCGGCTATTCGGAAGAAACGGCCTATGCTCCCCTGTCCCCGCAGGAAGAAACGGCTCTTGGAACAGCCATGATGCAAACGCCCGCAGCGCCTTTTGGCGGCCACGGGAAAAAATTGGGAACCGGGATGCTGGAATTGCAATTCCGCGCGGACTATTCCATTGGGGACGGACGCTGGAAACGCAATGCATGGATGCAGGAATGCCCGGACCCAATAACAGGCGTCAGCTGGGCGGCGTCCGCACAGGTTTCCCCCGCCACCTTTCTGCGGCTGGGAGGTTCGGATTCCGGGCCCATGCACTGCACGCTTACCGCCCCCGCCACGCAAATGGAAGTCATCCTGTGCCCCATTCCGGGAGTGGCGGATAATCTCATTATTCTTCCTCTGGGTTATGGCGGGATCAACCACGTAGCGGAAAGGCAGGAAAATTCCGGCGGATATGAACTCCGCAGACAGGTGGAAAAAACGGAAGCATACGGCATTGCCCCGGAACAGATTGCCTTGGCTGCCCTCCGGGAGCGGACGGAAGCCATTCAAAGCCCCGTTGTGCAGCCTGCCCCGTTCTCCCTGCATCCCGGTCCGTCCCGCGTCCCGCCTCCCCCTCCCGGCGCGGATGCCGTTTACCAGTGGAAAATGGCCATTGACACGTCCCGTTGCATCGGCTGTAACGCCTGCATGATTGCTTGCCGCGCGGAAAATAACATTCCCGTAGTGGGGCGTGACCAGATGGCCAGGGGCCGCGCCCTGGACTGGATACGCATCGACAGGTACTTCACGGAGGAAGGGACGCTCACCTCCATCCCCGTGGCCTGCCAGCAGTGCGGCAAGGCCCCATGCGAATCCGTATGCCCCGTCAATGCCACCGTGCATACTGCGGAAGGCCTGAACGCCATGGTGTACGCCCGGTGCTGGGGTACCCGGTACTGCGCCACCAACTGCCCGTACAAGGCTCGGCGCTTCAATTTTTTTGATTACGCCAAAGCATCGGAACAGGCCACGCGCCTTCAGCGCAATCCCAATGTAACCGTTCGCTCCCGCGGCGTCATGGAAAAATGCACCTACTGCGTCCAAATGGTGGAACGTGCCAAAATCCGGCACAAATCCCGGTTGATGAAGGAGCATCCGGGCCAGCCATCCACCTCCATCCATGTGACGGCCCAGGACATGCTGCTTCCGGACGGGGCGGCTCAAACGGCCTGCCAGCTCGCATGCCCGATGGGAGCCATCACCTTCGGCAATGTGCTGGACCCCGCCGCAGCCGTTTTCCGCGCCAAGTCCCTGCCGCGCCACCAGGATCTCCTCTCCTGCCTGGGCACGTCTCCCGGAACGGGCTACCTGGTTCCGGCAAGAAACCCCAATCCGGCCATGGAGAAATAAAATGCCCTGCCCGGAAATTGATAAAAAACGGCCCTTCCTTAAAAAATAAGGCCGCCTTCTTCAGGAGGCGGCCTTACCAGTCAAAGGTCTTTTGATAAGCTGGTCACTCAATCTTCCACAATTTGCTCCACGGTCGTAATCGTTTCCACCACGTCGATGTTGGCGGCGTCGGCAAAATCATTCACCGCCTTGAGCAAAGCCGGAGTCATCAGCTTGTCCTTTTGAATGCGCTCGCAATTTTCCAGCATATCCACGATGGTGTCCTGGGCGTCTCCGTTCAATTTGGTGATGCGGATAGCCTGCTCGGAAGTAAGCCTCATCTTTTCCATGGACTTGTCCAGCTGCTTGGCCTGCTGGGTCAACGCATTGAGCTGCTTAATGGCGATTTCAACCGCAGCGTTGTCCTTCACGTCGTCCAAAACCTTGTTGGCGGAAGAAATCAGGTCGATATTCTGCTTGACCATCTGCACGGGATCGGCAGCGTTCTGGGCAAAGGCGGAAGCGGAGCATACGATGGCCACCACAGGGAGTACTTGATACGTTTGAATCATTGTTTTATCGGTGTTCGGGTTGAAGAAGAAACATCTTCTTTGCCTCTTTAGATTCATTCCGGCGGATAAATCGTTGCCCTCTTATCTGTCATGCGCCTCTTACAAGCTGACCGTCAGCAAACGGTAGAAAAACAATCTTACCCGGCCACACGCCTCCCCGCCCCGTCTTCCAGCAAAAAACGGAGAGGGCGGTATTTGGCGGATTCCAGATTGGGATCTTCCGCCAGAATAGCCTCCGCCAGCTGCCGCCCGCGGTGAATCAGGCGCGCATCCAGCAGCCATTCCTCAAAACGTACGCCCTTCAGGCCGCTCTGGGACGTACCCAGCACGTCTCCAGGGCCGCGTAACCTCAAATCCTGTTCCGCCAGGTCAAATCCATTCGCCGTAGTTTCCACGATGCGCAACTTCTCCCATTGCTCATCCTCCGGACGGGCGTCCGTCATCAAAATGCAGTAGGACTTGTGCGACCCGCGGCCGATGCGCCCCCGGAGCTGATGAAGCTGGGAAAGCCCGAAACTTTCCGCATTATTGATGATCATCACCGTGGCATTCGGAACATCCACCCCCACCTCCACCACCGTGGTGGACACCAGCACGCTGATGCGGTTGGAGCGGAAATCCTTCATCACCGCCTCTTTTTCCTCTGAAGACATCCTGCCGTGCAGCAGCCCCACATCCACATGAGGCAGCAGAGCCTTCCACTCGTCCCATTCCTTCGTCACGGCTTTCCCCTTCCGGGAATCCTCTCCGTCAATCAGGGGGGAAACCACGTAAATCTGCCTCCCTTCCTCCAGCTGGTTCCGAACGAAAGCCAGCACTTTTCCCTTATCCTTCTCCGTCCGGATGGCTGTTACGACCGCCCCGCGCCCCCTGGGCACGCCGTCCAGGATGGAAACGTCAAGCTCCCCGTAAAAAGTCAGCGTCAGCGTGCGGGGGATAGGGGTAGCGGTCATCACCAGCACGTCGGGGCGCTCTTCCCGGTCAATCAGCTTCTCCCGCTGATTCACGCCGAATTTGTGCTGTTCGTCAATCACGACCAGCCCCACACGCTCCGGCACATTTTTCCCGTACAGCAGGGCATGCGTGCCAACCACAATCCCGCCCTGCTTCCCGAACGACACATGGGATTCTTCCTTCCTGTCCGCCGTCACCAGGGAAACAGGCACATCCAGCTTGTCCAGCATCTGCCGGAACTTCAAATAATGCTGTTCCGCCAGAATCTGCGTGGGCGCCATCATCACGGCGGAATAACCGTGTTCCACAGCCAGCAGCATGGCGCACAGAGCCACCAGCGTCTTTCCGGACCCGACATCCCCCTGAAGCAGGCGGTTCATGGAACGGGGGGCTTTCATATCCCGGTAAATCTCCCTCACGCAGCGCTTCTGAGCCTCCGTCAGCTCAAACGGCAGGGAATCCGCCAGATCCTTCACCAAATGGCTGGAACCTGCGGTCCTCATGCCGGGCACTTCATCCGCCCGCCTTCTTCTGTAGGCCACGTTCAACTGCTGAGCAAGGCATTCCTCCAACGCAAAACGGCGCCGCGCCCGGTCCCGGGCCTCTGCGGTCTCAGGAAAATGAAGATCCCTCAATGCCGTTTTGCACGGAGTGTCCGGCACAAACTCATACACCTCCGGTTCCGGAGCCGGGGAAAGCCTGGACAGCGTCTCCCATACGATTTCTCGCAGCCTGCGGACCGCAATCCCCATGCGGCCGCCATACACGGGAACAATGCGGTTCAAATGAATGGACTGCTCATCTCCTTCCCGGATAATTTCAAAATCCGGATGCACCATGCTGAGCTTTTTCCCATACGGTTTCATGCGCCCGTATACAATCATCTCCTGCCCGGCGCACAACATCCTGGCTACGCCCGGCATGCTGAACCACAGGCAGGAAAAACGGGTCTGCCCCAAAGACTGCTCATCCGCCAGCACGGCTTCCACATACCGGCCGCGGCCCTTGCCGCCCCGTCCGCCCCAGCCTTTCCAGCCCACATCCACCACCCTTCCTCTCAGGCAGACGGGCACACCGGAAGACAGGGAATCATAGCGGTCAAACATGCGGCGGTCTTCATACCTGCGCGGAAGCATGAACAACAAATCCCGTACGGAGGCCATTCCCGCCGCCTGCATGGCCGCCAACTCTCTGGGGCGGATAAAAACGCATTCCTCCAGAGAAGACGTTAAAAGCAATTCTCCAGCCATGAACCCAAGAACGTATCCCTTATCATGCACCATGTGCGCGTACCCGTCAGAACGCTGCGGCGGGCCGTGTCTCCAGACAGCGCCTGTAATAATCCACGCGGGAAATGAACCAGCTCCATTTATGTCCCGGACGGCCGTTGGTCAGCAGCGGGGCCGGGCAATTCTTCCCCGTCCAATAATAATGGGGTACCACATTACGGAGCGGAATATGGTACTGCTTCATCAGCACTGCCGTCAGCTTGGCGGAGCGGTTCCAGGTAACAATGGGGTTATGGCTCCTTACCTCCCCCATCTCAATGCCGATGGAGTACATGTCTCCGGGGCCTCCCCGGTCTGCGTGGCGGCCCGTCTCATTCAGCGGAATATGCTGGACGGCACGGTACTGGTCCACCGTAAAATGCCAGTTCAGGGACCCCATGGCCCCCCTTTTCAATGCCCGGGCATGCGCCGCGGCGTCACCCTTGGGATTGGCTGTGCTGTGAATCGTGATAAACCGCGGATGCATGGAATGGGCGGCCCGGCGAGCACGGGAGCGCGGGGACATGAAATCACGGTTAATGTGCACCTCTCTGGACATCTGGGCCATCGTGCGCGGCACGGGAGGCACATTCTGAATCCTGAAGCTGACGGCGGGCGGGCGCGGGGCGTCCGAACACGCCGCCAGCAAAGCCGGCAGCATCAGAAACACCGCATTTGCCGACAACATTCTGACATTCATGATTCTTCCCTAGACTATCGCAGACGAGCTGGCAAGCAGATTTCCAGTCAAAACAGTCTTTTTCACCCTTTCCGAAACACGGCAGCAGGAAAAAGGGATATCCTGAAGAAAGCCCCCGCGCACAGCCATCCGGCAATCAGGGCAACGCCTTTCCCCGCATGCGGTTTCCATGCCCGGAGAAACAAAACCGCCCCATAAAAAGCCGCACGGGAAGCTTGCCAACGGCTATTTCCGTGCATACACTATCTTCACCATGAGTACCACTCACGAAGCAGCTAAGAAGTGGGTCGAAGAAATCGCCCAGCTTTGCCAACCCGACTCCATCTACTGGTGCAACGGCTCTCAGGAAGAAAATGACGAGCTTTGCAACATGATGGTAGAAAAGGGCACCTTTATCAAACTGAACCCCGAGAAGCGCCCCGGGTGCTTCCTCGCCCGTTCCACCCCCTCCGATGTAGCCCGTGTGGAAGACCGCACGTTCATCTGCAGCGAGAAGGAAGAAGACGCCGGCCCGACCAACCACTGGGCTGATCCCGTTGAAATGAAGGCCAAACTGAAGGGCCTCTTCAATGGCTGCATGAAGGGCCGTACCATGTACGTGATTCCCTTCTGCATGGGTCCCCTGGACTCCCCCCTGGCCAAAATCGGCATTGAAATCACGGACTCTCCCTATGTCGTGACCAACATGCGCATCATGACCAAGATGGGTGAACAGGTTCTCAAGCGCCTGGAAGACGAAGTCAAGGGCGGCGGCAACCCGAAGCGTGACGGTTACGGGACATTCGTTCCCTGCCTCCACACCGTGGGCGCTCCGCTTGCGGACGGCCAGGTTGACGTGCCGTGGCCCTGCAACGAAGAAAAGTACATCTGCCACTTCCCGGAAACGGAAGAAATCTGGTCCTTCGGTTCCGGTTACGGCGGCAACGCCCTGCTCGGCAAAAAGTGCCTGGCCCTGCGCATCGCCTCCGCCATCGCCCGCAAGAACAAGTGGATGGCTGAACACATGCTCCTTCTGGGCATTGAATCCCCGGACGGCACCAAGGCCTACGTCGGCGGCGCATTCCCGTCCGCCTGCGGCAAGACCAACCTGGCCATGCTCGTCCCCCCCGCCTCCTACCGGGAAGCCGGCTGGAAAACCTCCATCATCGGTGACGACATCGCCTGGATCTGGCCCCATGAAGACGGCACCTTCCATGCCATCAACCCGGAAAACGGCTACTTCGGCGTGGCTCCCGGCACGTCCTACAAGACGAACCCGATCGCCATGGACACCATCAAGGAAAACGTCATCTTCACCAACGTCGGTCTGACCGACGACGGCGACGTCTGGTGGGAAGGCATGGACGGCCCCGCTCCCGCCCACGCCATCGACTGGCAGGGCAATGACTGGACCCCGGATTGCGGACGCAAGTGCGCTCATCCGAACGCCCGTTTCACCGCCCCCGCCTCCCAGTGCCCGACGATTGATCCCGAATGGCAGAACCCGGAAGGCGTTTCCCTTTCCGCGATCCTGTTCGGCGGCCGCCGCGCCACCACCATGCCCCTCGTCTTCCAGTCCCGCGACTGGACGCACGGCGTTTACGTCGGTGCGACGATGGGTTCGGAAATGACCGCCGCCGCCTTCGGCAACATCGGTCAGGTCCGCCGCGACCCGATGGCCATGCTTCCCTTCATCGGCTACCATGTGGGCGACTACTGGCAGCACTGGCTGGACATGGGCAAAACCGTTGCCAATCCTCCGCTGATCTTCAACGTGAACTGGTTCCGCAAGGACAAGAACGGCAACTTCATCTGGCCGGGCTACGGCGACAACATGCGCGTTCTCGACTGGATTCTGCGCCGCGCCAAGGGCAAGGCTGAAGGCCAGAAGACCGTGCTGGGCGTCTCCCCGACCTATGCCGAACTGGATAAGACGGGCCTCGACTACAGCGAAGAACAGTTCAACGCCAACATGGCTCTCAACCCGAGCGAATGGCAGGCTGAACTGGAAAGCCAGACCGAGCTGTTCGACAAGGTGGGCAAAAAGCTCCCGGCCGAACTGGAAGAACAGCGCCAGCTTCTCATCAAGAGCTTTTCTTAAAAGTCCACCTGACTTAAGAAAAAACTCTTAAGGCAGAGGCCGCCCTTTAACAGGGCGGCCTCTTTTATTCCATAGCAACGAATTTCAAATCCGTTTTACAAGAAAAAAATCTATAATTTTCTCGTTTTCTGTATGGAACAGTGAAAATAAACAAACGAAAAAAGAAACCAATCTTGTAATAGGGATATTTTCAAAAACCTATTTATCAATGGGTTAATATAGAAAAACATTCAACGAATTTGAAAATCGTTGAATCTTTTTGCAATTACGTGCTATTGTCATATGGCTATCAATCTATCCATTAAAAAATATTTGCCGCTGGCAGCAGGGCTGCTTTTCTGTGGTGCGGCAAAGGCGGCGGAGACAGCTACCTATACATGGGATTTTTCCTCCGCGGCTGCCGTCATGGGGGGAACTGCTACAGGTAATTTCAATACTGCCCAAGATGCAGAGAAGGGGACGGTTCTTACCGGTTCCACCTTTGACGAACGCGGTACAAATGTATTCCGGGAAATGCTGAACGGAGCCCTTTCCGGGGAGGGGACCATGAGCATCACCATGGACATCTCATGGGGAGGCAACAATTCCCTTGAAAATATCATTCACGTTGCCCGCAGCGGATTCGGCTTCAGCCTGGGACTCAGCAATGGGGCTGTTGCCATCAACTCCGGCAATCTCTCCTCCGGAGGAGCAATCGCAGAAGCCGGACTGACGGCAAATACGTGGACAAACGTAACCGTTGATATCCTGGGACATGACGTAACCGTTACTCTTGATAATGGTACTGCCGCCAGCACCGCAACCGTTTCTATCAGCGATATCGACTGGTACACCGGAACCGCGGACGGAGGAGATACCCAAAACGAGATGTACAGCATTGGACATCGTGCTCCCGGTTGGAATAATGACGGCTTGAACGGCACGAAACTGAGTTCGCTCTCCGTCTCTTATGCCGCTGTTCCGGAACCCTCCACAGCGGCATTGTCTCTGCTTGCGTTCGCGGGATTTGCCGCACGCAGAAGGAGAAAATAACTTCCCTTTCCTCCTTTAATGCCAGCCGTTCCTTTCTTCCCAGGGAACGGCTTTTTTATTGCGCCAAGGCAATAACGGTGGCGGCGGCGCTCAACCTGGAATGGGTCATGGTCAGGAACCAGCCCGTAATGCCCAGCTCCCGGGCGGTCACTCCCGCAGCCCCGTGCAAAAGAATGGAAGGAACTCCCGCATCGCCGCGCACCACCTCCACATCCGTAAAAGCGCACTTCGCCCCGATTCCCGTTCCCAGGGCTTTCGCCACGGCCTCCTTGGCCGCAAAGCGCGCCGCCAGATGCGGCACGGGATCCGCGTGCTTCCGGCAATAAGCCCACTCATCAGGGGTGCAGATGCGCAACGCAAACGCCTCCCCGTTTTTCCGCAGGGCCTGGCGTACGCGTTCCATATCCGCCAAATCCATTCCCAATCCTGCAATGCGGCTCATACTCCGGCAACCGGGATCAATTGAAACGGCGCAATCAGCTCAGGCGGTCGATCGCCTGGCGCATTTCCCTCACGGCCTGCTCCATCCCCACAAAAAGAGCGCGGGATACAATCGTATGGCCGATGTTCAGCTCATGCAGGTAAGGGACGCCAGCCAGCAGCTGTTCCAGATTCTGGTAATTGATGCCATGGCCCGCATTCACCTGGATACCCAGGGAATGGGCCAGTTCCGCGGCGCGTTTCAAACGGGCCAGTTCCTCCGTGCGCTCCCTGCCGGAATGGTTGGCAAAACATCCGGTATGCAACTCAATCATGGGGGCGCCCAGGCGGGCGGCAGCCTCCACCTGGGGCACTTCCGGATCAATGAACAGGCTCACCTGAATGCCGTTGTCGGCCATTCTTGCCATGGTGGGAGCCAGATCCTTTTCATGAAAAACGGCGTCCAGGCCGCCTTCCGTAGTGATTTCCTCGCGCTTCTCCGGAACCATGCAGATATAGTCCGGTTTCAGCCGCAGGGCAAAATCCACCATCTCCGGGGTATTTCCCATTTCCAGGTTCAGGGGAAGGGCCACGCTCTCCCGGACGCTCAGGGCATCCGCATCCTGCATGTGGCGGCGGTCGCCCCGGACATGGAGGGTGATGGAATCCGCCCCGCCCCTTTGCGCCGCATAAGCGGCGTCCAAAACACTCGGCTCCACATTGAAGGAATCCAGCATGGTCGCGTAGCGGGCCTGCCTCAACGTGGCGATGTGGTCTATATTTACACCTAGCAGCATATCGGTTTTAAGACAAAGGGGCGGGGACGAACATTCAAATTAATGGAGGAAATGGCGGTGTCCCGTAAATACCATGGCAATTCCCGCGGCATCAGCGGCGGCAATCACTTCCTCGTCGCGGATGGAACCTCCGGGCTGGATGCAGGCGGTGGCTCCGGCGTCAATCGCCACCTGGAGGCCGTCTGCAAACGGGAACATGGCGTCGGACGCCACAACGCTGCCCTTCAGATCCAGGCCGGCCTGCCCGGCCTTCCAGACGGCAATGCGGGCGGAATCCACACGGCTCATCTGCCCGGCGCCGATGCCAAGCGTGCGGTCCGTACCGCCAAAAACGATGGCGTTGGAATGAACCTGCTTCACGACACGCCAGTTGAAACGCATGGCGGTCAATTCTTCCTCGGTCGGGGGGCGCTTGGTCACCACCTTGGCTTCCAGATTGTCCAGCCCCATCACGTCCGTATCCCGCTTCATGGTCATGAACCCGCCGGGCGCGGAACGGATGATGGGTTCGCGGCGCGCCTTCATCCAGGCTTCCGTGTTCATGCGGATGATGCGGCAATTTTTCTTCTTCTGGAGAATGGCGCGGGCTTCCGCATCATACTCCGGAGCGATGATGACATCCGTGAAAATGGCGCTCAGCACACGGGCCAGGCCTTCCGTCATCGGGCGGTTGACCACGATCACGCCGCCGAAGGGGGCCTGCGTATCCGTTTCAAAAGCCTTCTGCCATGCGTTGCGCAGGTCTTCGTCGTCCTGGCCCACGCCGCAGGGATTCGTGTGCTTCAAAATGCCCACCGTCGGGCGGCGGAACTGGGTAATCAGCTCGGCTGCCCCTTCAATGTCCAGCACGTTCGTATAGGAAAGCTCCTTGCCCTGAAGCTGGTGGAAAATATCCCCGAAGCTGCCGTACAGGCTGGCTTCCTGGTGGGGATTGTCCCCGTAACGCAATTCCTGATACAGGGGAGCGCAGATGCAGAAGCTGCCCTTGGTGCTTTCCGCGCTCTGGTGGCCAAGATAATTAGTGATGGCGTTATCGTAATTGGAGGTGCGCATAAACACCTTCACCGCCAGGTTTTCACGGGTCTTCAGGGTCGTATCCCCCTTGTGGGTCTGCATTTCATCCAGAATGCGCGCGTAATCCGCGGGATCCGAAACCACCGTGACGGAAGCGTAATTCTTGGCGGCGGAACGGAGCATGGACGGCCCGCCGATATCTATTTTTTCAATAGCTTCCTCCAGCGTGACTCCGGGCCTGGCGACGGTTTCTTCAAAAGGATACAGATTCACGCAGACCAGGTCGATGGGCTTGATGCCGTTTTCCTTAGCCTGGCGCACATGCTCCTCATTGTCGCGGCGGTGCAGCAGGCCCCCGTGCACCATGGGATGAAGCGTCTTCAGGCGCCCTTCAAATAACTCCGGTTCTCCGGTATAGTCGGAAATCTCAATCACCGGAAGGCCCAGGCCTTTCAGGAAAGCGGCGGTCCCGCCAGTGGAAATAAGCTCTACTCCAAACTCGTGCAGGCCCTTGGCAAACTCCTCCAGGCCGGTCTTGTCGGAAACGGATATCAATGCGCGCTGAATAGCCATAAGATCAAATATCTGTAATGTACCCGCGGGCGCCCCCCTCCCCTCCGGGAGAGAACGCGATAAATGCGGTTCCTTTCCCTACATACTACTGCCGCGTGAAGCAAGCGCAATGTCACCAATCATGACAACCGGGAGGATTTTTCCTCCCAAAACATAAAAAAACGCCCTTTTTATCGCTCTTGTCTTGACATTCGGGCGAATACTTACTACTTCAACCGCTCACAAATAACCATTTCTTTTTAGCCATGGCAACGATGGAAGTAATTCTCGCAACAAAAATTGAAGGGCTCGGCGCAGAAGCCGACCTGGTGACCGTTAAGGCTGGCTATGGCCGCAACTACCTCATCCCCAAGGGTCTGGCCCACGAAGCAACAGCCTCCAACCGCCGTTTCATCGCCAATCTTCAGGCCGCCCGCGCCAAGCGCGAAGCGGAAGAACTCAGCGCCGCTCAGGAAGTGGCCGCCAAGATCAGCGGACTGACCGTAGACCTCACCCTTGAAGTGGGCCAGGGCGGCAAGGCGTTCGGCGCCATCACCAACCAGAACATTCACGATGCCCTGACCGCTCAGGGCGTGGAAGTGGACCGCCGGGCGATTGAACTCGAAAAGCCGATCAAGAGTGAAGGCGAACACGAAGTCATCATCAAGGTGCATCCCCAGGTGGAAGCCACGCTCAAGGTGGTCGTCAAGGAAAACGCCTAAGAGGCGCGCATCCCTTTTCCGGCAGGCCCGGTTCCCACCTTGGGGACCGGGCCTCTTTTTGTCACCCTTTTTACTTCCCTTCCCTGAACAAACAAGGCATCATGCCTGCGTTGGGTGTCACTCAACCTCATGCACGGCATCGTTCCATCCCCCCACCGAAATCAACGGCATGATCCGGCTCTATCGTCAAACCCCGGAAGGCATTGAGCGCACCACCCAGGTGGATGCGGCGGAACAACACTTGGATTCCGTCTTCTGGATTGACCTCCTTACCCCGGAACCGGCGGAAATCAAGTTTGTGGAACGCCTCTGCGGGCTGGAAATGCCGACCTATGACGAAATGCGGGAGATTGAGGCCACCAGCCGTCTGTACACGGAGGACGGAGCGCGCTTCATGACCACCACGGTTCTCAGCCGCGTGGATACGGAATCCCCCTCCCTGTCGGAAATCACCTTCGTCCTCATGGGGGCGAAAATCATCACCATCCGCCATTCGGACTCCTATTCCTTCCGCGTTTTTTCCCACCAGCTCCTGCGCCAGAAGCAAATCAGCCGGGACCAGGTTTTCACCGGCCTGCTGGAAACCATCGTGGACCGCCAGGCGGACGTGCTGGAACGTTTCGGCGCGGAACTGGACCGCCTTTCCAAAAACATCTTCCGCAGGGACGAACCTGAAGGCAAGACCAGCAAGCGGGTGCCCGTCTCCAGCGCCCTGCGCCTGACGCTCCAGGACCTGGGCCGCGTGGGCGACCTGCTCACCCGCCAGCGGGACTGCCTGGTCAACCTTCTGCGCCTGCTCACGTACGCCAGCAACGAAGAGGCCCTGGACGACACCAACTCCACGCTGTACATCAAGCTGCGTCCTCTAAGCCGGGACGTCACTTCCCTTTCCGAATACGCCAACTTCCTTTCCAGCAACGTCAACTTCATGCTGGACGCCGTTCTGGGACTCATCAACATCGAACAGAACGAAATCGTTAAAATCTTCACCGTGGCGGCCGTGGTCTTCATGCCCCCCACGTTAATTGCCAGCATTTACGGGATGAACTTCGCCCACATGCCCGGCCTGGAAAACGAATACGGCTACTACATCTCCCTGGTAGTCATGCTCGTTTCCATCATCCTGCCCCTGGTTTACTTCAGAAGCAGGCGCCTGCTTTGAACGGGTCCTGCCTCAAAATCTCCCTCTCCTTCCGTTAAAACTCCTACCGTTTCATTACTGACATGGACTCCAAAATCACCCGCCTGATTGAACAGGCCTCCGTCATTGTCGGCGCCCTCCCCTACCTCCAGGCCTACCGGGACAAAACATTCCTCATCAAATTCGGCGGCAGCGCCATGGATGACGCCCGCCTGGTCAAAAAGCTCATGCGGGACATCGTTCTGCTGGAAGTCCTGGGCTTCAACCCCGTGATTGTCCACGGCGGAGGCAAAGCCATTTCCAAGGCGATGGCGGAGGCAGGGCTGGAAGCCCGTTTTATCAACGGGCTTCGCGTCACGACTCCGGAAGCCATTTCCATTGTGGAACGCACCCTTTCCGGAACCATCAATCCCGGTCTGGTTCAAATGTTCCGCGACTACGGCGGCAAGGGCGTAGGCATTCCCGGCACGGAAATCTTCGTTGGGGAACGCATCCATGAAAAAGATGAACAGGGCAACCCCATAGATATCGGTGAAGTGGGCAACGTCATCGGTTGCCTGACGGAGCGCATCACGGAAGCGCTGGAACTCCAGATCACCCCCATCGTCTCTCCGCTGGCAAAAGAACTGGGCACCCATAAACCGCTCAATGTGAACGCAGACCTGGCAGCCGCCGCCCTTGCCAAGGAACTCAAGCCGGTGAAACTCATCTATATTTCCGATGTCCCCGGAATCATGAAAGACCCTTCGGATCCCTCCACCCTCATCAAATCCGTCACGCGTACGGAAGCCCTCGACCTTATCAAGGACGGCACCGTATCCGGCGGCATGATACCTAAAATCCACTCCGCCATTGACGCCCTGAACGCGGGTGTGCGCAAAGTGCACTTCATTGACGGACGCCTTCCCCACACCCTGCTGCTGGAAATTTTCACTCCGGACGGCATCGGCACGGAAATCATCCGGGAACAACGCTGAACTCCCTCGCCGTGAAATTTTCCCTCTTTCTCCCGGCCCTGTTCCTGCTGGCGGCATCCTGCTCCATGCAGCCCACTCCCGCCAGCCTCTCCGGCTCCTGGATCCAGCCCGTCCCCGGGCAGCCTGGGCATGTCCAGGGAATGCAGCTCCTGCCGGACGGCAGGGCCGTTTCCATCAACATGCACACGCTTCTCTACCAAGGCTGGCAGCTGGACGGCAGCCGCCTGATCCTGACGGGGAAAAGCATGGGAAATGGCAATTCCTCCCTCTTCACCGCTACCTCAACCATTGACAGCCTCAGCAGAAACACGCTGATTCTGAACACGGAAGGAACCCGGGAGGTTTACACCCGCATGGCGAACGCTGACGGGAGATAGTCCCCCGCGCCTGCCGTCATTCATCATCCAGCAGGGACTTGTTGGCTGCTTTCGCCAGCTCGCAATTCGGGCATTTGTCAATCAGGCGGTCCATCAGGGCTTCAATGCGGGCATCCTTCGCCATCAACTGCTCATCCTTCTTTTTGAGCAGATTCAGCGTGTAATTCACGGCAATCGTCAGAACGCCCAGGCCTCCGATGGCTCCGGCGGAAGACACGGCCGTGTCTGCGGAAATATTGCCCAGGATTGTCGTGCATCCTCCTATGGAAAACAAACACCTGGCTATGGAAAAATTCATCATGGGTCCCGTCTAGCAGACAGTTTTCCCGCCTGCATCACGCCCAACCCGTCCACACCCTTTGTCGGCACGGGACGGCAGATGAATTGCCGCCGGATGCACCCGAAGAAACGCGCCCTCCCTTCCGTTCCCCCTCCGGAAAGGCTCTTTTGCCGGAAACAGGCCTTACCGGCTCCGCACGGGAACCAAAACCGAGAAGCGGAAGGAACATACTTTCCTCCGTTGCCGCATTTCCTTCTTCGGCTTTGCGGCGTTTATGCTAAAGTGGCGCCAATCTGCCCGGTACGGGGCTTTCAGCAATACTTCACACTATTCAATAGAAAGGCATCAACATCATGCATATGGCGGACGGCTTCATCTCACCGGCGGTAGGCTGCACCATGTGGGCGGCTTCCGCTGCAATTACAACGCTCTGCGCACGTAAGGTCAGGCAGGAAAAAGAAATGCGGCTCGTCCCGCTCATGGGCGTGCTGGGAGCCTTCATCTTTGCCTGCCAGATGCTGAATTTCACCATTCCGGGCACCGGCTCCAGCGGCCATCTGGGCGGCGGCCTCATCCTGGCGGTCCTTCTGGGACCGTATGCGGGGTTCCTGGTCATGGCGGCCATCCTGACGGTGCAGGCCCTTTTCTTTGCGGATGGGGGACTGCTGGCCCTGGGCTGCAATATTTTCAATATGGGGTTTTTCTCCTGCCTGGTAGCTTACCCTTTCATTTACAGGCCCCTGGCCGGAACAAAAACCGGCACGGGCCGTATCACGCTGGCCAGCGTCATCGCCGCCGTCATCGGGCTCCAGATGGGGGCTTTCTCCGTCGTTCTGGAAACAACGGCCTCCGGCATCTCAGCCCTGCCCTTCGCCCAATTTGTTGAATTGATGCTGCCCATTCATCTGGCCATCGGCGCTGTAGAAGGCCTTGCTACGGCAGCCGTCGTCATCTTCATCAGCAAGGCACAGCCGTCCCTCCTGCGCCCGGCCGACTTGGAAACCGGAACCGTCAAAAAAGCATCCTGGACCGTTTTGGGCATCTTTGCGGTAGCGGCCCTGCTCTGCGGAGCCGCCCTCTCCTGGTTCGCCTCCGCCTATCCTGACGGGCTGGAATGGTCTGTAGCCGGAGTCACCGGGTCGGAAGAAACCAGGCTGGCGGAACCGTCCCCCCTCCACCGGAACCTGGAAACCGTACAGGAGGCCACCGCCATTATGCCGGACTACGCCTTTCCCGCTGATGACGGGGCAAACACCGCAGAAACGGAAGCTTCCTCCTCCATTGTCAACCCTGAAACGAGCATGGCCGGCGTGCTGGGAAGCGCCATTATCGCAGCCCTTATTTTTGCGGCCGGTTTCCTGTTCGGCAGAAAACCGCACAGCCACTGCCCCCGCTGACCCTCCCCATGCCACTGTTTACGGACGCCTCGCAGCAATTCCGCCAGATGGATCGGTTTTCCTGCGGAAATACCGGCATCCACCGTCTGGACGCCCGCATTAAAATCGGAGCTTTCCTCGTCTATCAAATCTGCGTTCTTTCCTGGCCTCCGCAGGAAATTACGGGGCTCCTGCCTTTCTTCCTGTTCCCGGTCTGTGTCATCCGCCTGGCGGACCTTCCCCTGGGCTACCTTCTGAAACGTACCCTGTGGCTGCTGCCCGTCGCCGTCATGATAGGCCTCTTCAACCCTCTGGTGGACAGAACTCCCATGGGAGAATGGTTCGGCATTCCCGTCACGCAGGGCATGATCTCCTTCATCTCCATCATCCTGAGGTGCATGCTCACCATCCTGGGTGCCTTCACGCTGTTGGCCTCCACAGGCTTTGCGCCTCTCTGCCGCGGCCTGAGGCAGCTCGGCGCTCCGCGCATTCTAATCACGCTGATGACCTTCCTGTACCGGTACGCCTTTATCCTGGTGGATGAATGCCAACATATGCTGATGGCATTCCGCTCCCGGCGGGGAGGCTCCGGGCCCATCCCTCTTTCCACGTGGGGGGCTATGGCCGGACAACTTCTGCTGCGGACATTCGGGCGGGCGGAACGCATTTACCAGGCAGTCCTGTGCAGAGGCGGGGAAGATCCTGAATTCGTCAATTCCCGCAGCGTCATCACTGGCCGTGGCGCAGCGGGAGGCCTTCTTTTCTGTATTCTCGTCATTCTGTTCCGCTGTTTCAACATCACCATGCTCGCGGGCCAGTACGCCCGCAGCCTCATCCCATGAGCCACCACCTTGTAGAAACTATTGACTTGTGTTTCAGTTACCCGGATTCCCCTCCGGCGCTGAACGGCGTTTCCCTGCGCATCACCCACGGGGAATCCGTCGCCGTCGTAGGCGGGAACGGCGCAGGGAAATCCACGCTGCTGCTCCACCTCAACGGCCTGCTGACCCCCTCTTCCGGCCAGGTACGGGTAGGGGACATTCCCGTGACCCCCAAAACCGTCGCCCGCGTCCGGGAAAGCGTGGGAATGGTCTTCCAGCAGGCGGAAGACCAGCTATTCATGCCTACTGTCCGGGAAGACGTGGCCTTCGGGCCGCTCAACATGGGGCTCCCCCCGGAGGAAATCCGCCGCCGCGTGGAACAGGCCCTGCGGAATGTCCATGCGGAAGCCCTGGCAGACAAAATGACCCACCATCTTTCCGGAGGGGAAAAACGGGCCGTCTCCATCGCCACGGTCCTCTCCATGAGTCCGGACATCCTGGTGCTGGACGAACCGAGCGCTAACCTGGACCCTGCCTCCCGCCGTACCCTCATCAGCCTGTTGCGCCAATTCACCCATACCAAAATCATTGCTACCCATGATCTGGACATGGTCATGGATCTGTGCACGCGCTGCATCGTAATGAAAGACGGTTCCATCCTGGCAGACGCTCCCGTTCCCGACATCTTTGCAGACCGCTCCCTTCTGGAAGAAGCGCGCCTGGAACAACCCCTCAGCTACCTCCTGATGCGGCAGGAGAGGCAACGGAACAATTCCGGGGCATCCTGAAAAAACCTCATACAAACTCCAGCCGGGCCTCCGGCAGGGACTTGAGAAAACGCATTCCATACCTCTTGGTAGCTACGCGCGGATCAAGAATCACCACCATGCCGGAATCGCTCTTGGTGCGGATCAGCCGCCCTACCCCCTGCCGCAGCTTCAGAATGGCTACAGGTACGGAATATTCGTAAAACGGATTCCCCCCGCGTTCCCTGATACTCTCAAAACGGGACTCCACAAGCGGATGATCCGGCACTTCAAACGGCAAGCGCGTGACAATAACGTTGGAAAGAGATTCTCCCGGCACATCCACCCCGGTCCAGAAACTGTCCGTTCCGAAAAGCACGCTGTCCACATCCTTCCGGAACGCCTCCAGCATGGCATGCCGCTGCATATCCTGCCCCTGCACATACAGCGTCCATCCCTGTTCCTCGCAAAAAGGACGCACTTTCTCCGCCGCCTGAACCATCAGACGATAGCTGGTAAACAGCACGAAAGCCCTGCCGCGGGACTCCGCCAGATACCTTTTAATCCATTCCGGCAAAACTTTCGCATACTCCGGCTGGTCCGGCTCCGGCATGGAGCGGGCTACAATCAGCCGCATCTGCTCCCGGTAATTGAACGGGCTTCCAATCTGAAGCTTCCGAACGCTTTCCGCCCCTACGCGCCCCGCAAAATAACTCATGTCCGCATCTCCGGTCCCCAGCGTGGCGGAAGTCAGAATGGCGGAACGTCCGGCGGAAAACAGGCGTTCCCTCAAAATATCTCCCACCTCCACGGGAGCGGAGCAAACGCTCATGTTCCTTCCATCCGGACCGGAACGCTCCGCCCAATATACGTGACCTTCCTCCGTCATGTCCATCAGCACCTTCAGGGAAGCCTGCGCCTCCTCCATCCGGGCGGCCATATCCGCCAGTTCATCCTTCACGGCTGCATTTTCCTCCTGCTTCTCCCTCTCCGTTTTCAATTCCCCGATCAGTTCCATCAAAGGCTGAGAAAGAATATCCTGCGACCACTCCGGCTGAAGAATGCGGACAATCTTTCCGGAACCCGCAAACCCCAGGTCATCCCGCGCATTCTGGAAAAACAGGCCGGAGGCGTCCATCACGTCCTGAACCCGCTGAAACAGGGACGGATTGTTCAGCGGTTTCAACAACCCTTTGTGCGTGCGCGGATTGTACATCCGCAGCAATTCATAACTTAAATGCGGTTCCGAGAGCTGGACGCCTAGCTGGCGGGCGGCGATGTTCTCAATCATGTGAGCCTCGTCCAGAATCACAAAATCCCCGGGAAACACGAACCCCGCCTCCTCGGAATCCTCCGCCTGGGCCATCAGCCCGAAAAACAGGGTATGGTTAAGCACCACTACTTTGGCCTCCAGAACCCGCTTGCGGGCTGCCTGGTACGGACAGGAAGGGCCGCAATGGCGCATGCTGCACGCATGCGGTTCGCTGCAGACCATGGCCCATACCTTGGAAGACGGCCGAAATGCCATATCGCTCAGGGTGCCGTCCTGCGTTCTCAGGGCCCAGTCCTGGATCCTCTTCAACTCCGCGGCCTCACCCTGCGTAAAGAGGGAATCCATCTGCGCCAGCGCACGCCGCAGGCGGGTATGGCACAGGTAATTCTGCCTGCCCTTCAGCAGGGCGGCGGAAAAATCAATCCCCAGGGCGGTGCGCAGCAGCGGAATATCCTTGTTGAACAACTGCTCCTGCAAATTGATGGTATGCGTGGAAATCACCGCCTTCCGGTCAAAATCCAAAGCAAACTTCACCGCCGGCAGCAAATACCCCAGGGATTTGCCCACGCCTGTGCCGGCCTCCACCAGCAGCGGCGCATCCACCTGGAGCGCCCTCGCCACAGCCAGGGCCATGCTCTGCTGCTCCTCCCGGTACTCAAAATCCCTGGCGCGGGAAAACAATCCGTCCGGGGCAAATGCCCGGTGGACATAAGCCTCAAAAGCGCTGACGCCTTCCATGCCCTCTTCCCCGGCGGCCTTCATATGTGGGAACCTGCCCCCCTTACTGGCCCACGGGAAGCTGGCGGGAAGAAACCGGCGGAAGATTCACCTTTTCAGGCAGGTCATAGAACATGGAGCGCAAGCCGTTCGCATTCATTCTGGAAGCGTCGATGAACGTCCAGGGCCCCTTATCCTTCAAATCCTTCACCAGCACCAGAACACCGGTATTCTCCACCTTCACGGGCACCCCGTCCGGACGCTTCATGGAAATGACCATCCGCGTGGGAAGCACCACCAGCACCTCCCCGCCTCCCTTCACCAGATGTTCCGCCGCAGGCTGGCCTATTTCATACGTCTCCACCACCATGCCGCGTTCCTTCATCACGGCGGCGGCGGCCTGCATCTTTTCCCTCATGGTCTCCATGAAGGAGGCCTCCCCGCCTGGAAAGGAAGCAACAAGCTGCTTCTTCATGGGCGGGTACATCTTCTCAATCATCCACATCATGTCGCCCGTCTTCACCGCCCCGGAAAGCTCCCGGGCGGCCCGGACGGCGCTGTCCCCATATTCACCGGCCTGGACGGCGCATACAGCCGCCACCATCATGCCTGCCAACAAACTCTTAATCATGGACGGAGTGTAACGGCATGCATCCCCCTCCGTCAAGGCAAGGCCTCCTGCGGAATCATGTTTTTACCGCGCGTCATCCTGCATCACCAGGCCGGACCACATCCATAAAGTGGGGTCCAGCTCCCGGGCGGCATCCTCCATCAGCGCGCGTCCGGTTCCTTCATCCTCCACCACGGCGAACATGGTGGAACCGGAACCGGACATCATGGCGCCGCGCACCCCGGGCCGCCCCATCAGCCAGCGCTTCACTTCCGCCAGGAATAAATGCTTTTCAAACACGGGCCTTTCCAGATCATTGACCAGCACATGGCCGTCCACATCCTGCTCCCCATAGGGAATGCCGGGCAATTCCCTGGAACCGGACCAGCGGCGGTAAGCGTCCGGCGTGGAGACACCAAACGACGGCTTCAACAAGACAACCCGGGGACGCCACCCCTTCCAGTCCGGCAAGGGCTCCACCTTCTCTCCGCGCCCGGTGCAGCGGCTCGCCGCGCCATAAATGAAAAACCCCACGTCGGAACCGATTTCCCCGCCCAGCTCCGCCAGACGCTCCCGGGACAAACCTCCGCGTTCCAGCTCATTGAGGGTGCGCAGCACGCATGCGGCATCACTGCTGCCACCGCCCAGCCCCGCACCATGGGGCACCTTTTTCACCAGGCGGACATGCCACGGCATGGGCCTTCCCAGCTCCCGTTCCATCAGCCGGCCCGCTTTCATGACCAGGTTGCTCTCATCCAGAGGCACGCCCGGGGCGTCGCAGCTCATCTCCAGACAGGCCGCCGGCGAAAACTCCAGCACATCACACAAATCCAGGGGAACCATCACGGTATCCACCTCATGGAAACCGTCCGGCCTCTTTCCCAGAACGCGGAGGGAAACGTTCACTTTGCACGGAGCCTTGCAACTGATCATACGCCGTGGATTCCACCAAGGGACGGCCTCCGGGTCAAGCTCCATCGAACGCAGACGGACGGCCCCTCATTTTTTCTTCGCAAATTCCGGGGGCGCCGCTATAATAAGCGCGACCCCGTTGCACATGGCCTACGACGAAAACAGCATCAAAACCCTGGATTGGAGGGAACACATCCGCATGCGCCCGGGGATGTACATCGGCAAACTGGGTGACGGAGCCTCCCCGGACGACGGCATTTACGTCCTTCTGAAAGAAGTCATCGACAACTCAATCGACGAATTCGTGATGGGGTTCGGCAAAAAAATCACCATTGACGTGACTCCGGACGGCCTGTGCGAAGTGCGCGACTTCGGCCGCGGCATCCCGCTGGGCAAACTGCTGGACTGCGCCGCAAAAATCAACACCGGGGCCAAATATGACAGCGACGCCTTCAAAAAATCCGTAGGCCTCAATGGAGTGGGCATCAAGGCGGTCAACGCCCTGTCCGACTTCTTTGAAATCCAGGCCTACCGCGACGGGGAAACGCGTTCCTACCAGTTCTGCCGGGGAAAGGAAATCCCCAAGGGACGAAAGGACGGCGCCACGGAGGAACCCAACGGCACCCGCACGGCTTTCCACGCGGACCCGGATATCTTTCCAGCGGCCACGCAATTCCGGCCGGAGTATATCGAAAAAATGTGCAGATACTACTCCTACCTCAACAAAGGGCTGGCCTTGCATTTCAACGGCCGCCGCTACATCTCCAAAAACGGGTTGCTGGACCTGCTTGCGGAAGCGATGAGCGAGGAACCCCTGTACCCCATCATCCATCTGGAAGGGCATGACATTGAAGTGGCCTTCACCCACGGCGGCCAATACGGGGAAGAGCACTACTCCTTCGTCAACGGTCAGCACACCACCCAGGGAGGCACCCACCAGGCGGCCTTCCGGGAAGCCATCGTCAAAACCCTGAGGGACTTCTTCAAGAAAAACTATGAGGCGGGGGACATCCGTTCCTCCCTCGTAGCCGCCATCTCCATCAAGGTGAAGGAACCCGTCTTCGAATCCCAGACCAAAACCAAGCTGGGGTCCAACACCATCAGCCCGGAAGGGGAAACCATCCGCACCTTTGTGGGCAACTTCATTGCCAGGGAGCTGGACAACTACCTGCACAAAAACCCGGAAACGGCCAAAGCTCTGGAAGCAAAAATCAAGGATTCCGAACGGGACCGCAAGGAACTCTCCGGTATCCAGAAGCTGGCGCGCGAAAACGCCCGCAAGGCCAAAATTCACAACAAGAACCTCCGGGACTGCCGGGTGCATTACAACTCCAAGCACTCCCGCGCCGGGGAAACCACCCTCTTCATTACGGAAGGCATCTCCGCCTCCGGCTCCATCACTACGGCGCGCGACGCGGAAACCCAGGCCGTTTTCTCCCTGCGGGGCAAGCCGCTGAACTCCTTCGGCATGAGCCGCAAAGTCGTCTATGAAAATGAGGAATTCAACTTCCTCCAGCATGCCCTGAATATTGAAAACGGACTGGAGGAACTGCGCTATGACAAGGTAGTCATCGCCACGGACGCCGATGACGACGGCATGCACATCCGCATCCTTTTGATGACATTCTTCATCCAGTTCTTTCCGGAATTGATCCGGGAGGGACACCTCTTCATCCTCCAGACCCCCCTCTTCCGCGTGCGCAACAAACAGCAAACCATTTACTGCTACTCGGACGCAGAGAGGGAGGAAGCCATCAGCCTGCTGGGAAAAAACCCGGAAATTACCCGGTTCAAAGGCCTGGGAGAAATCTCCCCCCAGGAATTCAAGGCTTTCATCGGGGAAGGGATGCGCCTGGACCGCGTCCGGCTGGAAGACTCCCACAAGGTAAAAGACCTGCTGTCCTTCTACATGGGCAAAAACACGCGGGAAAGACAGGAATACATCCTGAACAACTTGCGTGTTGAACTGGACCCGGTCATGGACTAGAGTAACGGAGCGACGCTTATCTATGCTTACCATTCCCAAGGAAAAACTGCCGACTCACATCGCCTGCATCATGGACGGCAACGGCCGCTGGGCGAACAGCCGCCATCTGCCGCGGCAGGCAGGCCACCGGGCGGGAGCGGATACGGTGGAACGCTGTGCGGACTTCTGCATGGCCCATGATATCCCCTGGCTCACCCTTTACGCCTTTTCCTCGGAAAACTGGAACCGGCCGAAGACGGAAGTGCGCGCGCTGATGCTCCTTCTGCACGAATTCCTGAAAAAACGCCTCAACCAAATGATGGAAAAAGGCGTGCGCCTCCACGCCATAGGAGATCTCTCCCGCATTCCCGCCCGCACCCGGAAACTGCTTCAGAACAGTCTGGAAGCCACTTCGGGAAACACCAGGCTCAACCTGGTTCTGGCCATTTCCTACGGCAGCCGGGGGGAAATCGCCGCCGCCGCCAGGAAAATAGCGGAAAAAGTCTCCCGCGGAGAACTCCCGCCGGAAGCCGTGACGGAAGACCTGTTCGGCGAGTACCTGGACACCGCCGGCATGCCGGAACCGGACCTGCTTATCCGCACCTCCGGAGAAATGCGCGTCTCCAACTTTCTTCTCTGGCAAATCAGCTACGCGGAAATTCATGTGACGGACACGTTGTGGCCGGACTTTTGCGATCGGGACATGGAAGCTGCTCTGCTGGACTACTCCCGTAGAAAACGCCGTTTCGGCGCGCTCTGACCCTCTTGAACCCCCATTCCTGCGAAACAGCCATGAACCAATACGCTCTTATTCTGGCCGGCGGCAGCGGCACCCGTTTCTGGCCTCTTTCCCGCGACCACCGCCCCAAACAACTCCTGAACATGTTCGGAGAAGGAACCCTCCTTCGCCAGGCTATCGACAGGCTGGACGGGCTGGTGCCCAGGCAAAACATCTTTATCCTGACCAACCATCTGCAGGAAGCGGAAGTGCGCCGCCAGGCCCACGATATTCCCGTGGACAACATCATTTCCGAACCCGTGCGCCGGGACACGGCGCCTGCCATCGCCCTGGGCATTGGTCTCATCAAGGCGGCGGACCTGCACGGAGTCATGCTCGTTATCCCCTCCGACCATCTCATTCAGGACCAGGACTCCTTCCGCACCCTGATGAAAGCCGCCATGGACACGGCTGCCAGGGAAAAAGCGCTTGTCACCGTGGGTATCAAGCCAACCTGGCCCTGCCCCTCCTACGGCTACATTGAACGAGGAAAAGAAATCCACTCCGCTCCGGGCTGTTCCTGCCGCGAAGTCATTCAATTCCGCGAAAAACCGGACACGGCCACGGCTGCAGCCTACCTGAGCCGGGGCAATTTCTGCTGGAACGCCGGCATGTTCGTATGGAGTATTCCTGCCGTGTGCGAACAGCTGGACAAGCACTGCCCGGAACTGGCCTCCTTCGTGGAACACGTTGCGGAATCTCCGGCCCCGCAGGAAACCATCCGGGAAGAATTCCCGGCGCTCACCCCCGTCTCCATAGACTTCGCGCTCATGGAGCATGCGGACAGAGTGCTGAACATGGAAGCAACCTTTGACTGGGACGACGTAGGTTCCTGGATATCCGTAGCCAACTATCTGGAAACCCACAATAAAAACACCACCAACACGGACATCACCGTGCAGGACGCCTCCGGCAACATTGTTTTCTCCCAAAAGGGGGACAAGCACGTGGCCCTGCTGGGAGTGGAAAACCTGATTGTGGTGGAAACGGCGGACGCCATCCTCATTGCGGATAAAAACAAGGCGGACGAAATCAAGAAAATCGTCAACCAGCTTCCGGACGAACTCAGATGACCAGTCCGCACCCCGCCCTGGGCATCGACTACGGAGAAGCCCGCATCGGCATTGCCGCCACGGACCCCGTGGGCATCATGGCCCATCCCGTAGAAACTATCCACAGGCATCAGACGGACGGAATTTCCCGCATTGTCCAGCTCGTCCAGGAACGGGGAATACGCACCCTGGTGCTGGGCCTTCCCGTCCGCATGGACGGCACGGAAGGGACCGCCGCAGCCAAGGTGCGTGCATTCGGCAGGGAACTGGCCGCAGCCCTTCCAGGCCTTCCCCTGATTTTCATGGATGAATGCCTCACCACCGTCATTGCCCAGGAAAAACTGCACGCCGCCGGCAAAAAGGCAAAAAACTTCCGCCCCATCATCGACCAGGTAGCCGCTGTGGAAATACTCAACACCTGGCTTGATTCCACGCTGGGCTGAAACCAAACGGCGCGCACGCGCCGTCCCTCCCGGGTCTGCGGATGGGAACGCACTTCCGGTGCCCAGACATCCAGAGAAAGCCCGGACGGGTTCATGATCCGCGAATGGCGCCACAACCGCACCGTATCCTTCGTGACGCTCCGCACCATTCCCTCCGTACACAGCCCTTTCCGGGCAAAACGGATCTTTTCCAGAACAAATCGCCTGCCTGCCAGATGGAATAAAAGTTCAGCCCCGCCATCATCCAGGCCAGCAGCCAATACTACCCAAACTACGGAACGCTGAAAAAATCCTTCCAGCATTCCGCAGCACGGGAAAGCGCAAAAACTCCCTTTCCACGCATCAGGCGCAATCCATGCTAAGCACCACCTTGCCGCTGCGGAACTCCTCCTGAGCCTTCTCCACAGCCTTCCGCACATCGCTTAGCGGATAAACGGTATCCACAGCCTGCTTCAACCTGCCGTCCGCCATCAGGCGCGCCAGTTTCTCATAGGCGGCCTCAATCTCTGAAACAGGGGCATTCTTAAGCCACTGCGTCACCCACAGGCCCTCCAGTTTAATACCCTTGAAAATCAGAAAACCGTTCGGCACCTTGATGCTCTTCCGGCTCATGGCTCCGTACGTCACCATGCTTCCGCCGGGAGCCAGCATATCCATCAGGCGCAGGGCGCTTTCTCCGCCCACGGCATTGGAAGCCAGCACAGGCCTCTTTCCATCCAGGCGGGCCAGCGTATTCTTCACCACATCCCCGTCATCCTCTCCCACCACCAGATCGGCGCCCAGCGCAGTCAATTCATCCCTCAATTCATCTGGCCTTCTCACAAAATTCACTGTCTTCACGCCCATTTCACGGGCCAGTTGAATAATGCACCTTCCCACTCCGGAATTGGCGGCATTCTGCACCAGCCAATCCCCCGGTTCCAGGGAAACGAACCCTTCCAGCATGCGCAGAGCGGTCAGGGGATTCACCTTCAGCATGGCCGCCTGGACGGGATCTACCTTCACCGGGAGCTTCATGACATTCACGGAGGGAACCGCCACATACTCGCTCCAGGAACCCACGCCGCGCAGGAGAATCACTTCATCTCCCTCTCGGAATCCCTCTGCGCGAGATTCCTGTACCACGCCGCAGCCTTCCAGGCCGGCGCGGGAGTGCGGCAGCACGGGCTTCAGGCCATAAACTCCCTGTACAAAATTGATGTCCGCCGGGTTGATCGGAGCCGCCTTCATCCGGACCAGAACTTCTCCCTCCTCCGGAACGGGAATGGGGCCGGAAACGTATTCCAGCACCTCCTGGGGCTTCATGCTGCATTCGGAAAACTCTGCATAATGATTCTCACTCATGCTTTCAATTTCTCATGGAACACCCCTCCGTGCAAGCGCCGGATACGTTTTACCCGGAAGCAGGCAGCCATATGCCGCTGCCGTGAAAAAACCAAAGGGGGCAATCTTTCCCGTGTTCTGCACTTTTCCTGCGGTGAAAGGCCTTCATCCGGCCCGGCTATTCGGCCAGCCCCTGCTCCCACAGCGGAAGTCCTGAAAAATAAGGAAGAACGCCTCATTCTCCTCTTTGTCTGCGGTACCGTTCATTTTCCCGGATCAGCCCCCTCCCGCTTTCAGCTCACCGTCTCTGCAGCCCCTCTTCATCATGGGAGAAAAAACCGGAGTTCGCGCAAAAGAAAAGGCATGCTTCCGTACAGTCCAGGATAAATTCCAGGGCTTTCGTCCGGTTGTTCTTGACCTTAGGCAAAAATACGCTAGATTATCTCTCTCGCATTAACAAATAACTTCGATTGCCATGTCCCGAATTTGCATCATCAGAGGTACCATGCCTCACAAAGGTCGTCGTATCCATCGCTCCGGTCTTGCCAAGAAAAAGGGCGGTATTGGTCGTCACGTCACTAAGACTGTCAATCGTACCGTTTTCCCCAACCTTCAGGAGAAGCGCATCTGGGTTCCTGAACTCGGTCAATTCGTGAAAATGAAGATTTCCGCCAAGGCCCTGCGTACGATCAACAAGAACGGTGCTTACAACACTCTTAAAAAAGTAGGTCTCCTGTAAAAAAGATTCTTTTTTTGAACGTTGTTTCACCACTTGAACTCTAAGGCTTCAACGAGGTGAGCAACTGGCAGAAAAAGATGTCCAAAAAGACAAGGGATCATCTGCTTAAGTGAGGCACCTCCAAGTTGAAGGTTTTATTGAAACATTAATATGCCAACGGACGTAAACAATACGTCCTCTACTGGAAAAGATCACACAGATGAAAGCCCAAACCAAAATCGCTCTTAGAATTAATGATGACAACCCCAACCACCACCTGTGGAACAACAGGGGGGTTTGGTGGTGCCACGTTACGGTTCACAAGCCGGACTCCACGGCGGAACGCCTGAGATTCTCGCTGAAAACCCGTGACATTGAAAAAGCCCGCGCCCGTCGCGACAAGATTTTCGCCTCCATTCAGCAGCATTTCGGCATTGCCGCCTAGAAAAGCTGTCGGGAGAGATTAAGGCAAGTCACATCAATCTCTTTTATAAGAACCGCTCCGGATCTGCCGGAGCGGTTTTTTATTACACAATAACAAAGGCCTGCCGGGAAAAACTTTCCGGAATTGAAGCGCAAGCTCTGGTGCGGGGGAGGCATTCACTGCCCCTCCTGCCCCTCCTGCCCCTCCTGCCCCTCCTGCCCCTCCTGGAATCCGGCAATCCGCCGACAGGTACTGTAAAAGTGGGATTTTGTGCAGAAGGCTTGTTTCTATGGATGCCGGTTCAATGAAAAGCCTCCCCTGCCACAGGCTTCAGGGGCGGCATATCCCCGCCGCCCCTGAATGAATACAGAGCCGTCTCCTTCCCGTTACTTCTTTTTGCTGAACCGGAACATGGATGCTCCATGCCCGTTCAATTCTACCGCCATATCTCCCTGTACGGTCCCCTGGTCAGCGCGTTTCCAGAGGTCCCTTGCCTCATACGCTCCAGAAAGCCCCAGCTCCTTCAGATTCACCTTCAAAATTCCTTTCTCCTTCCCGGTATTGAAAAAGCCAGCTGCCACGGAACCGTCGGCCAACTCCTTCATCCACACCTGGAAATTCCCCTGGTGCCACGCTTTGCGGGCGGGACGGGCAGCCGGATCCTGATCCACCGCTATCACCTCATCATTGGTAAGCAGTCCCATCGTAAACGAATCAATATGCTCCAAATCACAGGAGACGATGAGCGGAGCGGACAGCAGGCACCACAGGGTCACATGGGTGTACTGTTCATCCGGAGTCAGCCGCGTCTGGACAAACGTGGTGTTGGGCTGGTTGGGTTTGCCCAGCTTCCCGATCTGGAGAATGTCCGGATCATTCCAATGTCCCGGGCGCATATGCTTCTGCCAGCGTTCCTGGGAAAAACCGATGCCGCTGACGCTGCCCCAGTGATCCTGGATATCCCCCGTCGTCCGCCATAAATTCGCCAGCTTGCCCAGCTCTTCCACATGTTCGTACGGGGCGGCATTGGACAGGCTGAGCACGATATCCCTCCCGGACTCGTCCAGCGCCTTGCGGATGCGCTTTGTCGTAGGCACATCGTTGGGATTCCAATCCACTTTCACATAATCGAACCCCCAATCCGCCCATTGTTTAGCGTCACGGTCAAACAGCCAGACGGCTCCCACATGATCCGCCTTTCTGCGATGAACTCCCGGATAACTTCCAAAGATTTGATCCTCCTGCTTGCGCTCCTTTTCCGGAATGGCCATTTCCCCGTAGTCCGACTTAGCGTTGGGCGCGCTCCCTCCGATAAAACCGGCATACGTTCCCATCCAAGGCGTGGAATAAATGCCCACTTTCATGCCCATGGCGTGAATAGCGTCGCACATGGCCTTCATGTCAGGAAAACGCTTATTGGGTTGAATGGCGCCATACTTCCCTCCGCGCCTGCCCTGCCAGCAGTCGTCAATGTTGATATAGGCCCAGCCATGATTGACCAGACCCCGTTCCACAAAAAGCCGTGCCGTCTTCAGCACATTATCCTGCCCTACGGCCTCACTGTAGGAATACCAGCTGCTCCAGCCCATGGGCGGAGTCAGGCACAATTCGTCCCCCACCTTCAGAATCAGCTCCTTCATGTCCTTTCCATGCCTGTTGGAAGCCTGGATATTTACCTTGTATTCCCTCTTCCCGGACGGAGCGGTACCCGCAATCAATCCGCGCGAATCCATCTTCAGGCCTGGGGGCAGCCCTGTTGCCTGAATTTTCATGGGCCGCTCCCCGGAGACGGGAACCTGGAACAGCATGCGGGAGCCGGGGGTAGCTCCGACGATACGGGCGCCATTAATGGAGGGTGAAAGCGGAATCTCTGGAGTCAGGCGGACACCGGGAGCGGGCGCAGGATAGGGATTGGGAAACTCTGCCCCAAATGATGCGGATACGGCAGCACTGACAACGGCAGGGAGTAAAAAATGGTACAATCTCATAAACAGGGTTATAAAGGTGTACCTTAAAAACGTAGTTGCTTTGTCATTCCTTTCATTGACCCCATTCCTCCCTCCTTCCGCAGTCCATCCTGTTTCTGCGTTTCCCCCGCAGAACATGGCGGACTTTGAAAAAAGGCCGGAACGGACACTCCCGGCAATCCGGCCGCCAGGGAACGGAACTCCTCCTCACGCATCACACACCCTGCCGTCGCCAGGGCATCCGCCAGCGCAGCGGAAGACGCCCGGACGCTCACCTGCCTCCCTTCCGTAACGCCCAGCCCCGACCGGGGATCAAGCACGTGGGAATACGCTTTCCCGCCAATTTTCACCATCTGACGGGCGCTCCCGGAAGTGGAAACGGCCGCATGGCTCAACAGCAACACTTCCCCCTGCCCTCTTCCTGTATCCACCCGCAGCCGCCATCCCGATTCCCCGGGAGGAGGAGCGCCGGCCAGAACATCGCTGGTACTGTCTATGAAGAAGGAACATATACCCCTTGTTTTCAACATCTCCGCCATTCGGTCCACGGCAAAGCCCTTGCCCATGCCTCCCAAATCCAGCCTCATTCCAGAAACCGCCTTGACCGCCATTCCCTTACGGACGGACAACTTTTCCCATCCGCATGCCCGGAGCGCGCATTCCCGCTCCTCATCGGACGGGAGAACGCCAAGGCGGCGGCTCTTTTTCCACAGGCGAATGCAGGGTCCCAGCGTGGGATCAAAAGCACCGTTTGTCAGCCGGGCATAATTCAGGGACAGAAGAAGCACCCTTTCCAATTCCGGAGAAACAGGCACGGAAATGCCGTATTCCGCAGCATTAAGCCGGGCCAGACCGCTCTCCGCATCCATGGCGGACATCACTTTTTCCCAGTGGAAGGCACAGGCCAGAGCCTCCCCGCAAATCCTCTCCGCATCTTCCGCATCCATGCCACTCCCGGGATAAGCGCGCACCGTGAACACCGTACCCATAACCGCCCCCCGAACTGTTACCCTCCCATCCGGGGCATGCGCACAGGAAAGCGGCTCCACAGAAGGAAGCTCCGCTTCCCCTTCCTGCCCCCGGATGGCGCCAGCAACAGACAGCAGGCAGGCGCAACATGCAGGAAAAGCAGCCTGCCGGAAAAAGGAACTCATGTGCACCCACGGGGACATAAGCAACAACCTACTCCGTACAAATGAACGGGAGCAAGGGCCGAATATGCCATAGAAACACCCCTTTACCGGAATCCCATCACTTGAAAACGGACTCTGCTCTTTCCCGGTCCAAATCCGTAAGAAAGGAAGATGACCTTTTTACAGGAGCTCCCCTTCCGGCAGGAAATACAATGCCACGGCCATCAACCCACCCGGAAAGAAATACACAGGCCGCGGTGTTTTGCACCGCGGCCTGGACATCTGTCTGAAAACGCCCTTCTATCTGGCAAACAGGCTGTGGATGCGGCGGCAGACTTCATCCACGTTTTCCCGTGAATTAAACGCGGAAATGCGGAAGAACCCTTCCCCCCTGGAACCAAAACCGGAACCAGGCGTAATAACCACATTCGCCTCATGCAGCATCTTGTCAAACATTTGCCAGCTGTCCAGACCGTCCGGACACTGTACCCATACATAAGGGGCGTTTTCCCCGCCCCACACGCGCATGCCCGCCTGACGGCAGGCATTCAGCAGAAGCGAAGCATTCCCCAGGTAATGGCTGATGAGCGCGGCAGTCTGGGCCATGCCCTCCATGGTGAACAAAGCCGCGGCACCCCGCTGGACAATATAGGAAGCGCCGTTGAATTTCGTGCTGGTGCGGCGGCTCCAGAGTCGGCTGATAGAAACCTTGTTCCCTTCGGAATCATATCCGTGCAATTCCTTGGGAATCACCACATAACCGCAGCGCACCCCTGTAAAGCCTCCTTGCTTGGAGAAGGAACGGAACTCAATGGCGCAATCCCGCGCGCCGGGAATTTCAAAAATGGATCTGGGAATGGAAGAATCCTGTATGAAAGCCTCATAAGCGGAATCATAAAGGATAATGGCACGGTTCGCCCGGGCGTATTCCACCCATTTCAGCAGTTCATTCCGGGAAGCTACGGCCCCGGTAGGATTGTTCGGGAAGCACAGGTAAATCAAATCCACATGCTCATCAGGCAATTGCGGCACAAAATTATTTTCCGGAGTGCACGGCAGATACACCAGCCCTTCATAAGAACCATCCGGGCTGGAACTCCCGGTATTCCCGGCCATGACATTGGTATCCACATACACGGGATAAACCGGATCCGGTACGGCAATTCTGTTGCCGGGCCCGAAAATATCCAGAATGTTTCCCGTGTCGCATTTGGCTCCGTCAGACACGTAAATCTCATCCACTTCCACATGCACGCCGTGGGCCTGATAGGCTTTTTTGGCGATTGCCTCCCTCAGCCAGAAATACCCCTGCTCCGGCCCATAGCCGTGAAAACGTTCATGAGTGGACAAATCATCCACGGCCCGGTGCATGGCTTCAATAGCCGCCATGGGAAGCGGCTCCGTCACATCGCCGATGCCGCAGCGAATCAGCCTTTTGGCAGCCTCCGGATGGGATTCGGCAAACGCATTCACGCGGCGCCCTATTTCCGGGAACAAATATCCCGCCTGCAACTTGAGGAAGTTATCGTTAATGTTAGGCATGGTTTTAATAGTAAGCGCCTCATTCCATACCCGGAACGGGACGGAATCAAGGCCCCGTTCCGGCATGCCGTCCTTCCCTGCGTCACGAAACGGCGCAGCTTCCCCCCCCCTGCCGCAGTTTCCGCCGTGCAAAAGCGGTTGCTCCTGCCCCTTTGAGGGTTCATGCACCTCGCCGACATCCTGTCCTGCCAGATTCTCCTGAGCTTCTTCCCGGCAAAATTCCTAAGAACGGGCAGGCGGATGCCCAGCAAGGGAACCTCTTCATTCTGCGGGGCATCATGGCCCTGAAGAAGCCGGCAAGCTTCGTCCCCGTTCTGCGTCAGTCCTGCTTTTGAAACCGGAACTTCTAGGGACATGACATGCTTCTCCGGAACGGGAAAGCCTGTTTCCCTGTCTAAAAAGGACAAAAAGAAATCTTATGATCATGAATGAAATGGAAATCATTGACGTCCGCGGCCGTGAAATCATCGACTCACGGGGCAATCCCACCGTGGAAGTGGACGTGGCCCTCGCCGGGGGAGCTATCGGACGCGCATCCGTCCCCAGCGGAGCCTCCACCGGAGAACATGAAGCCTGGGAACTCCGGGATGGAGACGCCAAGCGCTACGGAGGCAAGGGCGTGCTTAAAGCCGTGGAAAACATCAATAAAATCATTGCCCCGGAAATATCAGGGCACGATGCCACCCTGCAGCCGGCCATTGACAAAATCATGATCGACCTGGACGGCACGCCCAATAAATCCCGCCTGGGGGCCAACGCCATCCTGGGCGTCTCCCTGGCCGTGGCAAAAGCCGCCGCCATTCAGCTCAACCTTCCCCTTTTCAAATACCTGGGTGGACCGAACGCCAAGGTTTTGCCCGTCCCCATGATGAACATCATCAATGGAGGAGCCCATTCGGACTCCCCCATCGACTTTCAGGAATTCATGATCATGCCCAAGGGGGCTCCCACTTTCCGGGAATCCCTGCGCTACGGGGCGGAAGTTTTCCATGCGCTCAAGGATGTGCTGCATGACCGCGGCCTTTCCACTGCCGTGGGGGATGAAGGGGGATTCGCCCCGGCCCTGAAATCAGCAGACGACGCCCTGGAATGCATTGCACAGGCCGTAAAACGGGCCGGGTACACCCTGGGCACGGATATCTTCATTGCCCTGGACGTGGCTTCCTCCGAATTTTACGATCCCTCCCGGAACCTGTACGTCTTCAAAAAATCAGACGGCCTGGGCAGAACAGCGGAGGAACTGACGGCTTACTATCAGGAACTCCAGAAAAAATACCCCATCATTTCCATTGAGGACGGCTGTGCGGAAAACGACTGGCTGGGCTGGGAACAGCTAACTAAAGCCATGGGCGGCAATACCCAGCTGGTAGGGGACGACCTGTTCGTGACGAATGTGGAATTCCTGAATCAGGGCATTTCCCGCCATGTAGCGAATGCCGTCCTGGTGAAAGTCAACCAGATAGGTTCCCTGACGGAAACACTGGATACGGTGGAACTGGCCAAGGATAACAAATACTCCGCCATCATCTCCCACCGCTCCGGGGAAACGGAAGACGCCACGATCGCGGATATTGCCGTAGCGACGAACGCGGGACAAATCAAAACCGGCTCTCTAAGCCGTTCCGACCGCATGGCCAAATACAATCAATTGCTTAGAATTGAAGAAGAACTGGGAAATGACGCAGTTTATGGTGGTAAAATTCATATTCTATGATCAAAAATATGTTGTTTGACTGCAAGGAATGCTCTGGAGACGCCGCTACTACCACCGTTTTACCCTAGCGGAGCTTGAAATCCGCCGGGAGAAACGTGCCCTGATCGTCCAGAGAGCCCTGCGCCTCTTTGCCATTGTCCTGGCCCTGTGCCTGACGATGCTGCTTTCCCTGGTGTGTTTCAAACCATGGAAGGATCTGCGCTCCCTGGAGCATGAACGTTCCTTCCTTCAGGCTCATCTGGAAAAATCCAGGGAGCAGATGGAACAGGCAAAAAACGAATTCATCTGGATCTCACAGGATCCCCACTACTTTGAAATGATTGCCCGGGACAAAGGCAACCTGGCCCTTCCCGGAGAGCACATTCTCCGCATTGCGGAACCCAAGCGCCTGAAATAAAGCGTTTTTCAGCGGAAAAAGGAAACCATGCACGCGGTTCCTCCCCCTCTCCCGCCGTAGGAGGTTCCCAAACGCTGGCATGCAGGACGGAATACGGAACAAAGCCAACGCAGCCTTACTCAGGCTGCCTGTCCGGCGCAGTCTTGTCATACTCCCTCATCAATTTGGCGGACCAGCTAATACTGTCGGGAAAACGGCATGCAGGCGTCGTAGTCAGGTATGTTCCCAGCTTTTTAGCGAGGGGATCCGCATCCTGGTGCCTGGAAAAATACAAATCCCTCTGTTCCTGGGGATCGTCCGCCACATTGTAAAACTGCGGAGCGCGATCCGGGACCAGCAGGTACTTCATATCACCGGCCAGCACAGCGGACGTGTAATCCGTGCACCAGAAAAAGGTGCGCGGAACGGGAGCTCCCTTGTTCCCCACCAGCTCCAGAATATCCATGCCGTCCAGCTTCCTGGGAATGTGACGGCCATTCGCCTTCAGCAAAGCGGGAAGCAAATCCACGGAGGAAACGGGCTGTCTGCAAACGCTTCCGGGAACCAAACGCTTGTCCGCCGGATACCTGATAATAAAAGGTACGCGAACACCTCCTTCAAAATGCTGCCTCTTGGCACCCCGGAAAGGGGCGTTGCAGGAAGAAGCTTCCGGAGCGCCTCCATTGTCCGACAGGAAGACGACGATGGTATCCTTTTCCAAACCGTCCGCTTTCAAGGCATCCAGAATGCGTCCTATTCCCCTGTCCATCGCATATACCATGGCGCAATAAACCCGTCGTTCCCCGTTCTGCACGTTCCTGAATTTGGCGATATCCTCCGGTTTGGCTTCATTGGGCCAATGGGGGGCGTTGTAGGAAACGAACATGAAAAACGGTTTCTTATCCTTTCCGGCTTCCTGCAGAAATTCAACCGCCCGGTCTGTAATGTCGTCCGTCAAATAGGTGATGTCCGTCTTATCCGTAAAATTGGATACAATCATGGAGGGATTCAGGCCTTCAGCTTCTTTCTTCACGGGAAAATAATGCCGGGAACCGCCCAGGAACCCCCACCAATGCGTAAAACCGCGCTCCGGCGGCGTATATCCCTTCGTGTGGCCAAGATGCCACTTGCCGAATACCGCGCTCCGGTACCCGCAGGGAGCCAAATACTCCGGAATCAATTTCTCCGTCTGCGGCAGCCCGTAGTGGGACTCCGGAAGATAATCCATCTGGATATTGGGATTCGTCGTGATGCCGTAACGCTTGGGGAAACGCCCCGTCAGCAGTCCCATGCGGGAGGGAGAACACATCGGAGCCGTCACATACGCCCGGGAACAAAACACCCCCTCCCTAGCCAGCCGGTCAAGGGAAGGCGTTTTTATCTGCTTGGAACCTGTACAGCCCAAATCCCCATAACCCAGGTCATCCGCCAGAATGACAATCATGTTCGGCGGTGTGGAAAGGCGGGGCTGCGCAACTGCCGTTCCGCAAAACAAACCGCACAGAATTAACAAAAGGCGCACTTCCTTCATCATACGTTAATCTACGTACCTTATTCTCCATATCAATCAAAAAACCTCATTCCCGAAATTTCCTCCATCATTCCTCAAATGCTCAAATGGAAACCGTGCCCGCTGTCCATGGATTTTGCCAACAAAAAAAGGCTTGCGCCCCATTCCTTCCCGGAAACGGAAATCCATATCCCCGCTCCCTTCCCGCCAGGACGGATTCCCCTGCTTGCTGAAAAACAGCGGAGCCAGGGCATTCCAAGACCTTCTCCGCATTCAGGCATCACAGCCCTATCCCCTCATTTTCCGCAGCAGAGCCGCTATATACCGCTGGGCCTCCACTTCCTCAATCCCTGTACCAAACTCAAACATCTTGCCGTCCGGCAGCCCCACTACAATCTTGTCTAAAACTTCATCATTCCGTCGAATACTGCTTGCCTCAATGGAAATACGGGAACCTTTCTCCAGCAAAAACTGCTGTCGGCGGCCCAGGTTCCCTACTCCTCGGAACAATTCCCCCCTGCCTGGCGTCAGGATCAGCGTCATGCGGCCAAACAACACATAAAAAGCTCCCGCAAATGTACCAGCCCCAACCAGAACAAAAGGGATTAAAAACAATAGTCCGAACAGATTTTCACAAGACATTTCCCTCATCATCGCAAACAGGGCAACGCATGTCACAGAATTCCAAAAAATCGAAAACATCAGTAGAAAAAGTCCCGCACCTTTTGGCTTCTTATACGTTATTTCCAGCCCCCTCGCCGTTTTCGTCACGCTCATGCGGCGGGGAATGGAATCAAGAATTTCCTCATCCCTTTCCTCCTGAACAATCTCTGAAAATTTGCTTATCTTATTGCAGGAGCGGCATAACACCATATCCGCAGCCATATTCACATCTTCCATAGCCAGAAGGGCACCGCATGCCGGGCACTTCCATTCAGTGCGGGTAGCCATATTCGAATTGTAGTAAAATTCCATATCCGGAAAAGGATAAAAATCATGAGAATTGTCTCCGGCGCCTTTGTTCGGAAAGACTAATTTGGCAGGCAATTCCAGAACGCAGTTATTTGCCGGAAAGCCCGCTGGCAAGAAAAGCACCGGGAAATAAAAAAGAATAACTCTGCCACCGCAACGGCATCTTCCCTGCCGGCAATTCAAGAAATGAATGCCCCGCCTATGCTGACGGTGTCAAATTCCACAATCTTTACAATAATGTTCTCCGCCTCATCCGCCTCCTGATTCCTGATGGCTGCGAGAAGGTCGTCATGCAGCTTCATGGCGCCGGAGTCGTATTGCTTCTCCTGAAGCAGCTTTTCCAGATTCTCCTGCACATGGCGGATGACCACGTTATACAATTCCGAGAGCACCGGATTATGCGTGGCGCGGGCCACGGCGGCATGAAACAGCATGTCATCCTCAATGCCCTGCCTTACCCTGCCGTGGCAGTCCTTCAGGGCATTTTCCAGCTCCTTCAAATCTTCATCCGTCCTTTTAACGGCGGCCAGCCGCGCAATTTCCTTTTCCAAAGCCAGCCGCGCCTCCAGAATCTGAGGCAGCTCGGATTCCTTGAGGCGGTTGCTCACCGCGACGGCAAAGCGGTCTGACGCCATCACATACGTGCCGTCCCCGGGGCGCGCTTCCAGCATCCCCATATGAATCAGGGATTGAAGGGCTTCGCGGATGGTGTTGTGGCTGACGGAAAAGGCACGGGCCAGTTCCGCTTCCGCGGGAATGCGGTCTCCAACCTTCCATTTGCCGGACCGTATCATGGATTCCATGGCGGTAAGCACCTGGCGGGCCAGGGACACCCGCACCGGTTTCTTCAGCTCCATTGTCTTGGACTGCTTCATGAAAAATTATCGGATAACGGTCCAGAGACGCCCCTTCTCCGTCTTGATTAACTGGATATCCAGCCCAAAGGCGTCTTTCAGGTTTGCCTCCGTCAGCACCTCGTCCCGGCTTCCATGCGCCACGATTTCTCCGGACTTTAAAATCATGCCGCGGTTAAATACGGGAAGGATATCTTCAATGCGCTGGGTGATGAACACGATGGTCAGATCAGGCCTCGTTTCAGCCAGCTCTTCAATGGTTTTCAATAAAAATTCCCGCCCTGCCAAATCCAGGTAAACGCTGGGTTCGTCCAGAATCATCAGTTCCGGATTCGTCATCAGAGCCCGGGCAATCAGCACTTTCACCTGTTCCCCGGAAGACATGGCCACCACCGGTCTGTCCATCAAATGCTCCGCTTTCAGGGATTTCATGATTCCTGCGGCTTTTTCCTCCTCTTCCGGCGTCGGCTCCCTCAGGAGGCCGATAGTGCCGTCGGGGCCGGAAAGCACCATGTCGCGCCCGTTCCAGGAGCCATCCTCCAGCCACTTGTGCATGAACGGACTCACCCACGCAATGGACTTGCGCAATTCCAGCAGGTTCACGTGCCCGAAGGTCTTGCCCAGAACCTGCACCCTGGCTCCGAAGAGCGGCCATGCAAACCCCATCAGCACTTTGACCAGCGTTGTCTTTCCGGCGCCGTTGGCCCCCAGAATAAAACAACGTTCTCCGCGCTGCACCTGCCAGGAAATATTGTGCAGGATTTCGTGCCCGCCCAGGTATACCCTGGCGTTTTCTACATTGACGGCCGGTGAGGCATGCTCCATAAACTGAATCAATGGCGGATTTCCGGGAAAAGCCCGGGAATATACGTGCCGCTCCGCCGTATTCCGACGGAACGGCACGTGTTTCAAGTAAAAGAAACCTTAGTTCCTTTCAAACAGGCTGCGGATCTTGGCGCCCACGATTTCCACCGGGTGCTGGCCCAGGGCTTCGCGCTTGGCTTTGAGGTTGGGAGCGCCCTTGGCTGCCTCTTCCAGCCAGTCCTTGGCGAACTTTCCGGATTCAATGCGCTTGAGGGATTCCTTCATGCGTTCCTTCACCTCTGCGGGCAGGATCTGCGGGCCGTTGTAATATTCGCCGAATTCGGCCGTGTTGGAAATCACGGAGTTCATCTTCTGGATGCCGCCGTTATAAATCAGGTCCACGATGAGCTTGGCTTCATGCACGCATTCAAAGTAGGCCATTTCCGGCGGATAGCCGGCTTCCGTCAGGGTTTCAAAGCCGTACTTCATCAGGTCCACCAGACCGCCGCACAGGACGTTCTGTTCACCGAACAGGTCTTCATAAGTTTCCTGGGCCATGGTGCATTCCAGCACGCCGCCGCGGGTCAGGCCTTCAGCCTTGGCCATGGCAAGAGCCACGTCACGGGCCTTGCCGGAGGGGTTCTGATGAACGGCAATCAGGCCTGGGCAGCCGAACCCTTCTTCAAATACTCGGCGCACTTCCGTGCCCGGGCCCTTGGGGGCCACCATGATTACATCTACATCCGCAGGGGGGACGATGGTATTGAAAACATACGCGAAGCCATGGGAGCAGCAAAGCGTCTTGCCGGCCTTCAAGTGAGGCTTGATTTCAGCTTCATACACGGCGCCGTGGCTTTCATCCGGCAGCAGAATGTGAATGATGTCCGCTTTTTCGGCGGCTTCCGCGACGCTCATTACCTGGAATCCATCCTGGGCGGCGGCGTCAAAAGACTTGCCGGGGCGAACGCCGATAATCACGTTCACACCGGAATCACGCATGCAAAGTGCCTGAGCGCGCCCCTGGGCGCCATATCCGATCACGGCAACGGTCTTGCCGTTCAATGCGCTGAGATCAGCGGCGTTGTCATGAATAATATCCATTGTTACTCCTTCTTTAAGTAATTCATCCAAACATCCAATGTTTGGATGAATGCCAACATATCCATCCTTCCCATGATTGCAAGCCTATTTTAAGCAGGCGCCTGCGTTTTTCCCTGTTCTTTGCAAGAAAACGGAAAGGACGGGGCAGGAAAAAGCGGAAAAATACGGGACTGGAGCCATGCAGGAAGAAGAATCACACCGGATAACTCAAAAGCATGACATTCCCGCACGGCGGAACACTGGAAAGGAACGCCCGGCCCATGCCCAAAAATTTTTTCCTGGCAGGAGGAAAGCCACCTTTTCCACATTCCCCATTTCAGAAATATCCCATATTCACGGCACGCCGCTTCTTCAAGCCCGCCCCATGTTATTTGTCCGGAGAGGCCTGGACATTGGCGTAAATCAACCGGGAAGTATCATACCCCAGTTTTTCCGCGCAATGAAGCATCGGCTGAAGCTCGTCATCCTTCAACTGCGGCGAGCGGGCAAGCAGCCACAGATAATTCAGGGAACCGCCGGAAACTACGGCGCGGGTGTAATTCTCATCCAGAAAAGCCACTTCATACCGGCCGTATACCAGTGGTACAAAGTACACTTTCAAATGATTGGGGGCATCCCCCGCCACCGCCCGTGCACGCGCCTCCTTCCGTTCCCCGGTACGAACGTCATAACCGCTGTTGACCACGGAAATGGAACCGTCTTCCCTGAGGTCATACCGGGCAAGAACCCTGCTGAGCCCGCGCTCGAACCAGTTTTCCAGACGGGCTATTTCGTGCCATTCCCCCAGATAACGTTCCAGATTGAAATCCGGCATGGGATCGGTTTTGACGGAATGGCCGTGAAACAGGGAAGTAACGATGGTCTGTATCATGCTCATGATTTGACAGAAAATGCTTTGTTAAAAAAAGTGCGGATATCCGGATATTGGAATGTAAATCCTTCCCTCATCAGCGTCTCCGGAACGGCACACTGGCCGCCGGTAATCACCTGGGAAGCTTCTCCCATCAGCAACCGCAGAACGGCGTCCGGAACACGGATGGACAGACGGGTATGGAAATGTTCCGCGGCTGCCCTGTAGAATTCCCGGTTGGTGGTGCGCTCCGGCGCCGTTACATTGACCGGGCCGGAAATATCCTGCCGGCCCATAATGAAGACCAGGGCATCCGCCAGATCTTCCAAAGCCACCCAGGAAAAAAGATGATCCGGATTTCCTGCGGTTGCCGTAACGCCGAACCGGGCCGGCCGCATCATCTCGGGGAGCGCCCCTCCATCCGGAGAAAGTACTACGCCAAACCGGGTAAGGACCAGCCGCACGGAACTGTTCACCAGCCCGGCCTCCTTTTCCCAGGCCACGCACAATTCCGCCAGAAAGGAATCCGCTTCCGGAGCGTCCAGTTCCCCATGACAGCCGCCGGACGAGCCATAGTACCCGACAGCAGAGGCGGAAATCATCACTCCCGGCGGTTCATGCAGCCTGTTGACCGCTTCCACCAGCTTGCGGGTGGTCATGATGCGGCTCTCCACCAGCTCCCTCTTGTAGGCATCCGTCCAGCGCCGGTCGATGGGCGCTCCGGCCAGATTGATGACGGCATGGCATCCCGCCAGGGCCTGCGCCAGACAATCCACGCCCTCCTGGGCAAACAGATAGCGCCGCAAGGGCGCCACCCGATGCCCGAACATCTCAAGACGCTTGGACAAATGACTCCCTATAAATCCGCCGGATCCCGTAATGGCTACATTCATCACCTTAACCCAAATGGAGGCCCGCCTCCGAGGCGGAGGTCCGGCACCTCGCCGGAATCTCCCCCACGGAACAGGCAGCCTTTGCCGGATAAGACATTTCCGGCACTCCCCTGTGTTCAGAAGAGGACATACTTTGCCGCATTCCCTCTTCCGGAAAGAATTTTTTCAGTGGAACACTTTTCCCGGCCGCACAGGAAAAGATAACTTGATTTTCACCAGCTTCCTCTTATGTTGGATACCGTCACAACCGCTGCCCTGTCATGAATAAATCTCCCAAAACCGTCTTCTCCCTGCTCATTCCCGCCGTCATCTTCGTCGCTGCGGGCGCCGCCATTTTTGCCTTCCAGAATTTCAGCAACAAGCGCGTATTGTCCGGCTTTGCCGGATATGTCTATTCCAAACCCATTTTCGGACAGAACAGGTTTGAAGGCATCCTGATCGGGCCGTCCTCCACGGGATGGGCGTGGAGAAAGGAAGTCAGCAAGGTTTCCATCACTCCGGATACCACGGTGGAAGAATTCGACGCCCGCAATGGAGGGGCTATCCTGGGCAAGGACAAGCTCCCCATTTCCTGCAAAGCTTCTCTGGTTTACCGGCTGGACCCGTCCCGGGTAAAGGAATTCATGGAAGATTACGGAGGCATCGCCCAAAGCTCCGGCCGCAATGATGACGAAGTGGCGGACGAAATCATGCTCTTTGCCTACAAAAATTTCATTCAGCAGCCTTTCCGTACAGCCGTGCGGGCGGAATTAAGCCAGTACAATGCCCTGGACGCCTCCGGCAGCCTGCAAAAAATTTCCGACAACGTTTACACGCAGTTAAGCAAGCGGCTGGACGGCACCCCCTTTATTGTGGATTCCGTAGCCGTGGGGGAAACAAATCCCCCGCAGGCCATCATTGAATCCGTCGTCAGAAAAGTTCAGACGACTCAGGAAAACGAACGCAAGGAAACGGAACTTCAAATCGCCCGGAAAGACATCGCCATCCAGCGTGCACGCGGGGAGGCGGAAGGCGCCATGAAAATGGAAATAGCGCGCCAGGAAGCAAACGCTAACCTGGCCCGGGGAGAAGCGGAGGCCAAAGTCATTGTCATGCGGGGCAAGGCCCAGGCGGAAGCAGCCCTGGAAGCAGCCCGGGCGGAAGCGGAAGGACTGGCATTGAAGGAAAAGGCCATGGGACCGAACATGCTCCGCGCCAAGGCCTTTGAAAACATGCTGAACAATGCGAAGGTCTATCTCCCCTCCGGAAAAGATGCGGAAGGCAACATGTCTGTGCTGGGCATCCTGAACCTGGACAAGGAACCCGCCAAATAAACTCACCTGTTCCCGGCGCCGCCGGAAAGGAGGCAGCATCACGAGGCCGCAGGCCCGGAAGGGGAAAAGCTGCCGTCCTCTTCCTCCCCGGCAAATTCATGCTTGAGCATGAACAGTCCGCACATATTCATCAACACGCAGGCGACATACAGCTTCACGGGCGCCATGGCGAAATCCATCAAAGGCCCTGAAGGAAGGTTCAGGATGATCCATCCCCCGGCGCATATGGCGCCAAGTAACCCGGCATAGGAAAAGGGAGCCCTTCTGACCAGCCCCCACCAGCCCACGGGAGAAAGACCGGAAAAACGTTCCCGAACGGAGGTTCTCATGAATACGCCGGGAAAGTAAATCACACCCGCCGCCAGGAACAGCCACGCCAGGGGAGTATCCGCCGCCCAGGCCGCAGTATGCACATACACGGCGAAAGGCAGGAAGGAAACGATGATGCACACCACCAGCCGGACAAAAGGCAGCATGAGGGAGTCAAGCCATTCATCCAGTTCAGGAAAGGGGCAGATATCCTCTTCTCCCATGGCGGACTGCCTCACCATTTTCATGAAAAAGGCGCACATGAAAGGCAGCAGAAAACAAAAGGCGGCAATCCATCCGATGAGAACATCCCGGGCCGCCAGGAACATGCCCCATACCATCATGACGGAAAAGACAAAAACCATGGGCCTTCCACGGAAAGGATAGCCCAGAGAGGAAAGGTAGTCGGACATACCAAAAATGTTAGAACATTCATTCACGTATCGTCAACGTCTTATCCAACTGTCTAACAAAATAATCCTCCCTTATCTTCAGGAATAGAATGCCTCCACAATCCGGGCGATGCGTTCCATGTCCTGCGGCCCGCAGCGCTGGTCCACAGGAAGCGGCAGAAGATGCAGCGCCAGTTTCCGTTCCAGGCTGCTGGCAGGGGCCTGTTCCAATACCTCCGGCCACAGGAGAGGAATCAGAACGCGCTTATCAATCAGCACGTTCCTCAGCTCGGGAAAAGCTGTCCAAAACGGATAATAACACGGAGCGGACAAGGAATCCGCCTCCACGGAAAGACGGTTCAAATGGCCCAGCCTTTCATGAAGAAAAAGGAAATGATTCATGCGGAGCAGCCGCGCCTGTTCATAATCAATGCCGCTCATCAGTCGCTCCGTCAGCCGGGAAACCCTTCGCAGCGGGGTATTCCGCAAGCGCCGTTCATTCCGTTCACAGGCGGCGGAAGCCCTTTCCTGCCCATGCTCCAGGCATTCCAGCAAAAAAGCGGCGGCAGGCAGGGATTCGTCCCGCTCCTCCGGTTCCGGCAAGGACCGCTCCGCATCCATCACGGCGATCCCCCCGTCAGGAAGACCGGAAAACTTACGCGGACTGTACAGGGAGGCCACTCCGGAACGGGCCGGAGAATACAGGGCCAGCGCATTGTCCACAATCAGGCTGCCGCCATACCGGGAAGCCAGACGGTCCACGCATTTCTCTTTGATTCCGAAGTAATTGGTGTACAAAAGGTATTCCCCCTTTTCCAATTCCGGCAGTTCCTCCGGTTCCAAGCGTTCGTCAATGCGGTAAGTAATCACGGGAATGCCAAGCCGTTCCATCGTTTCCACCACCGTCCGGCATGTATACAGGGGAACACGGACACAGCGCACATCCCCCAGGCGGCGCAGGATATATTCCAAAGCGCGTCTGCCGGAATTAACGGCTACACTCCTGCCGGGATGCCATTGCGGGAAATTGCCGTACTCCGGCAATTCCAGCCCGAAAAAACCGCCTATGCCCGTCCTCCTTTCCATACACCATGCCATACTACATCTCCCCTTTAAAGAAAAGCGCCATCTGGTACGGAATCCCCTCCTGCATCAGTCCGTCGGAAAAGCCGCCGGAACACGGATCGGAGAGGGCGCGGTACGCCATCCCCAGGAAAACAAACCGTTCCCTGTGGAAAAAATCTCCCGGAAAGCCATTCTTCAAAAAATACCGCGCTTTCATGTCTCCCGCCGCCATGAAACATTCATCCCTTTTCCTCCTGCCTCTGCCCCCTGTTCCATGTCTCCTCTCCAAAATGCCCCTTGCGGAACCGGATGCATCCTCCGTCCGGATAAATCACCGGCTTTGGCAGAAGACGCTAAAAAGCGTCCCGCAAGTATCGGGAAACATCATTGCGCCGGCCCCCGTTTCTTACCGGTGTTCCGGAGCGGAAACCTTCCCGGCGGCCAGCCATGTCGCCCGGTGCCACAATCCTTCCAGCACCCCGTAGCGGTGCCGCTCCAGCCACCAGCGGCAGAACCATATCTGTCCGGTCATGGCGGCAAAGCCGACCGCAAAACTGGTCAGATACCCGCAGTAGGGAGCCAGCCCCAGTGCATACGGGAAAAAAATCAGGGAGCCGATCACGGACTGGGAAACATAGTTGGTCAGGCTCATGCGCCCGTAGGTCAGCAGCGGAGCCGTCGCTTTCCTGAAATATTCCAGCCGGTACAACAGAACGAACCCGGCCACCCATACGCCGGTAAAGCAAACATTGTGCCACATGCTAAACACGGTATGCACAGGCCCCGGCAGACACATCACCACGTAAAATGCACAGGCCCCGGCCAGGGAAAACAGCAGTCCGCGGGTCCAGAACACAGCCGTTCCGTCATTCTGCAGAAAGAAATCCTGGCGCCCCAGAACAAACCCCAGCAGGAACAGACCCGGGGCCTGCATCAAACGCCCGGCTTCAATACCCCATGCCAGGCTGGCCCATTGTCCTGTAGTCAGGTTCTCCCAGGCCATCACCCAGAAATTTCCCGTATCCACGGCGGATTTCAGGGAAGCGTACGATTCCGCAACAGACAGGGAGGGAGGAACCCAGCCCGGATGCATCCACTGAACCGCCGCATAGGCCCACTCCAGCGGCTGGGCCAGGAAAAACAGGGACAAAGCCACCAGCGAGGATGTCTTCAACCGGCGGCACGGCACCAGCAACAAACCTGCAAGTGAAAAAGTCAGCAGAACATCACCGCCCGGGAAAAACGCTGCATTCATGCAGGCGAACACCGCCAGCAGGCACATGCGCCAGACAAACCTGCCCGCAAAATCCCTTCCCTTCCGGGCCTGGTTACGGTACTGGACCGCAAAAGTGAATCCGAACAGAAGGGCGAAAATGGTGTAGGACTTGCCGGCAAACAGGAAAAAAAAGACCTCCTTGAACTGCTGGTTGGCCGCTTCCATCATTGGGGAAGAAGCCACGGGATAGGAATTATAGATGAAATGTTCAAGAAAATGCAGCAGCATGATCGCCATTACGGCAAAGCCGCGCAGAGCGTCCACCACGTAAATGCGTTCGTTGCCGGGGGGATATACGGAAGGCATGACAATAATACATGCCAGGAAACCTTCTTTTTTCAACAGATGGAACATATATTGCGGCAATTCCATTTACCACTCAAACCCCGCAGGGTATTTTCTCTTCATATTACTGAAAATTAACAGGTCCCGCTATCTTTCTGCTTGCAGCCCCTCTGGATGCATGGCATAAGTTCATGAAGAAATCTAACAAATGCCCGGTCTTTTTCCCAAAAGCCGCGGAAATCCGTCAGTTTCCCATGAATACCCCCCCTATCCTCTCTCAGGAAGAACTTGGCTGCGCCATGCAAAAGCTCCGTGCTCTGGCTGCCGCCATGAACCAGGTCCTGTTCGGTCAAAAGGATCTCATTGAACTGGTTCTCATTGGCGTACTGGCTCGCGGGCATATCCTGCTGGAGGGCCTGCCCGGCCTGGGCAAGACGGAACTGGTCAAAGGCCTCTCCAGGGCACTGGATATCACAGCGCGCCGCGTCCAGTTCACACCCGATCTACTGCCGGGAGACATCACGGGAACCCCGGTTCTTCAGGAAAGGGACGGAACAAAAAACTTCATCTTCCAGGAAGGGCCCGTCTTCGCCAACATCATGCTGGCGGATGAAATCAACCGCGCCTCCCCCAAGACCCAGTCCGCCCTGCTGGAAGCCATGCAGGAACGCCGCGTCACCGTCATGGGAGAGACCTATGCCCTCCCCTCCCCCTTTTTCGTGCTTGCCACCCAGAACCCCATTGAACTGGAAGGAACCTTTCCCCTGCCGGAAGCCCAGCTGGACCGCTTCCTTTTCAAAATCAACGTCAACCGCACACCGGCGGATGTGCTGGCCCGCATTGTCCTCAACCGGGAAATGGGCGTGGAACCTGAAATATCCCCGGTTTTGAACGCGCAGGAATTGCAGGAACTCATGCAAATGGCCCGGAATGTAGCCATTCCCGAAGTGGTGGCGGACTATATAGGCAGGCTGGTCAACGCTACGCATCCCGGAGAATCGGAAGCCTCCGGAGGCGTTAAATACGGGGCCAGTCCCCGGGCGGCCCTGGGCCTGGCGGCTGCCGCTAAAGCCCGAGCTTTGCGCCACGGGCGCGCTTTCTGCTCCTTTGAGGATGTGCAGGCCGTTATTCATCCCGTGCTGGAGCACCGCATCCTGCTCAACCACACGGCCCGTCTGGACGGACAGACACCCGCCGCAGTCATCAACCGCCTGGTCAGGGAAATCCCTGCCCAGAACAAGCCCCTGCCGGATTCCCTGGCCGCCGCAAAAATTCATTGACCACACCTCCTCAGCCCTTCCCCCATGCGCCGCCCTCTCTCCCGTTCATGGCTGTTCTTCAGCCTCTTCCTTCTTTCGGCATTCAATATTCTCCCGCTCCACGCAAAACCGGCCGCCGCTCCCCCCATCGCCGTTTCCGTGGAGAAAGCATTTGACTACAGCGCGAACAACGCCCGCGTCCCTCTCCGGGTGAAGCTGGAAAACACCACCGGCTCGGACAGAAAAGCCACTCTTCAATTCCATGAAGGGTGGAACGGAAACAGGGGAACCAGCCATACTTATCCGTTCTTCATTCCGGCCCGGGAAAGCGTTCATGCAGTCGTTTACCCTCTCCTCTCCTACAATCTCGTCTACGAAGTGAAGGAAAACCATGAAGGAGCTTCCCCCATTCCCACGGATACGGAGCACAGGAAAATGGTCGCGGTTATCCAGGAAGGCGCTCCGGCGGATTGGCACCTGCTTTCCGAATCTTCCTATAACGCGGCCGTTTCCTCCTGCGACCTGATGAAATGGCCAGCCGACTACCGGATGTACGAGGGGCAGACCTGCCTCATCATCCCGGAAAAAACCTACCGTACCCATTTTGACGAAGCCCACCGCAAAGCCATCCGCCAATGGGTGACGGGAGGGGGAAACCTGTGGCTCATCGGTGACAGGGGGCTTTCCGTTTCCACCCGGTTGCTGGGAAACGGGCGCATTCTGCACGTTCCGTCCCTGGACGGCCTGCCGGAAGAAGAAAAAAAGTTGAAACTGAAGGAATTCATCAACCTCCACGAAAAGGGAAACTGTTACCCGGAGATTACCTCCGCCGCTCCCTATTATTTCTCAGCCCCATCCACCACGCTGGGGCTGGGGCTGATCATCTTTGCCGTGCTTGTCGGCCCGCTGAGCCTGTTCCTGTGGGCTCCCGCAGGCAAAAGGCAAAGGCTGTTCCTGCTGATCCCGGCCATTTCCGTGGGATTTTCCCTTCTTCTGCTGCTCCTGATTCTGGCCGGAGACGGCACGGGAGGGACGGGCAGCCGGGAAGTTCTTATCCAGGTTAATCCGCAGGACCACTCCGCCCTGATCTCCCAAAACCAGATTTGCAAGACCTCCGTCCTGCTGAACAATACATTTCAATTGCCGGAAAACGCCGGCATCACCGGAGCACGCATGAGCAAGGCGCGCGGCTCCATTAAGGAAAAACCCATAGAAGGCGCGGCGCGGCAAGGGGAAGAATGCGGGGGAAAATGGTTCACCAGCCGCTCCACGCTCCAGCACCGGATCATCATGCCGGTTTCCACACGGGCGGCGCTCACTCTGCTGGAGACGCGCCCCGGCGGGGCGCCCGTATTCCAAAGCACCTTTCCCGGAACCCTGAACGGACTCACCTACCGGGACGCCTCCGGAAAATACTGGATTCTTGAACAACTGCCTCCCGGCCGTAAAATGCAGGCATCCCCGTTCCTGCCGGAAGAAGAACCGGACGGCCCTCCCCCGCTGCACTTCCGGGCATCCATGGAACCGGCGGGCGGGGAACTGGGCCCCATCCCCACCCTGCCTTCCATTAACTGGGAAAAAACCTCCGTCACCGTCTCCGGCCCCGTCACTCCCCAGCCGCACGAATAACCATGAGTACGCCCCTACTGCTGGAAGTTTCCGGACTGTCCAAATCATTCGGTCCGCTGAAAGCCGTCAACAATGCCTCCTTCGTCATCCGCCAGGGCCAGGTCGTCGGCCTGATTGGCTCCAACGGAGCCGGCAAAACCACCCTCATGCGCATGCTGGCCACGCTGGAAATGCCTGACTCCGGCCACATCAGGCTCAACGGAGCCGATGTTGTGGATCATCCCGAACTGGCACGTTCCCGCATCGGATGGATGCCGGACTATTTCCACCCCTATAAAAACACCAGCGTCCGGGAATATCTGGATTTTTTCGCCAGGGCCTGCGGCATGGGCAGGGAACGTTTACTGGACGCCGTGGACGAAGTGATGGACTTCACGGAACTGGCCGGCCTCCAGAACCAGATGATCGATAAACTTTCAAAAGGGCAGACGCAGCGGCTCTGCCTGGCGCGTACGCTGATCAGCGACGCGCAATTCCTCATTCTGGACGAACCGGCGGCAGGATTGGACCCCAAAGCGCGCCTTGAATTCAAAAATCTGGTGCATCTGCTCAAAGCGCGTGGAAAAACGCTGCTCATCAGCTCCCATATTCTCTCGGAACTGGGGGAAATGTGCGACGCCCTCATCTTCATGAATGCAGGAACCGTCATCCATGACGGCAATATGGAAGACCTGCTGCACCGCCAGACGGAATCCGGATACGCCTTTGAAATCCGCACCGCCGGAGACGACACCGCCTCACTGGAGGAATGGCTGGCCCTCCGCCGGGGATGGAAAGTGCGCCATGTACAGCAACAGAAAGTAGTGGCCGCCTTCGTCTCCTGCGAACCGGAAGCTGTGGCTGCGGAACTCCGCCAGCTCTGCCTCGACCTCCCCGTAATTGATTTCCACCGCAGCGAACGCCGTCTGGAAGAAGCTTTTGTGGACATCCTTATCCACGGCAGCGGGGAACCGGCCCCGCGGCAGAATCCCGCCTCTTCCCAGGAAACCCCATCCATCCCCGCCTCATGAATACCTCCCGCTCTCTTGATTTCCCCATATGGATGCCCTCCGCTCTGGTCAAGGAATTGCGCCAGGGTCTCAGAACGCCGTCATTCATCCTCCTGGTCAGCATAGTGCCCTCCCTGCTCTCCTTTTTCTTCCTATTCAGCTTCATCATCAATCCTCTTGACGGGGAGCCCTTCGTCAGCCCCGACGGATGCCAGATCATCTTCTGGGTTACCATGGTCGTCGCCCTGCTCTTCATCATGCCGCTGAGGGCCTCCACCTCCATCAGGAACGAACTGCTCACCCGAAACAACGAACTGCTGCTGCTCACCAGGCAGAGCGCAGGCCGCATCGTGCTGGGAAAATGGATATCCTTCATGGCCCAATCCCTGCTGATTGCCTTTATCTCCCTGCCCTTCTTTCTCATCCGGTATTACTACGGGGAAATTGACCTGGTACAGGATGTAACCCTGTTTTTCCTCCTTTACCTGGGTTCCGGCATGCTGACTGCATATACCCTGTGGGCGTCCGCCATGCCCTCTCTGATGCGCATCATCGCTTTCTCCCTCATGGGAATCGGTATATTGACCCTGGGAGGCAACCATGCGGAGCTGGATTTTTTCCGGGATGGAGCGGGAGAAGGAGTTCTCCTGATATTCCTCGTCCTGGCGGACGCCTTCCTGGTCATCTCATCCCTGCTTCTGCTGGCAAGGGAATGGTTCTCCCCTGCCGCACAAAACACGGCCGCCCCCCTGCGGAAGCTTCTGCTGGCTTTTTTCGCAGCCTCCATCCTCCCCCTCCCCTTTCTGGAAAACGCAAGCGGCTCCATTCAAAACATCATGACCGGAAATTCCATTTTTGTCATGGTTTACGGAATTTTCCTGATGATTATCAACCTGAACACGCCTGCCCGCCTCCTTCCCATCCACATGGAGCAAATGAAAAACAAAAGATTCTCCAGGCTCCAGCAGCTGCTGTTCCTCCCCGGCATGCCGGGGAGCGTCCTGTTCACCCTGTTGCTCTGCGCCATGGCGGCTATCGCCGTGTATCTGATAGACCGCATGGCATCCGTCCCCGAATTCCAGTCCCCTCAACGGCTCTTTTGCCTCGCAGCAGGCGGCTGGTACGCCATCACCATGCCGGCCATGCTTCTGAAACCGTTCTGGGAAAAACTGAAAAACAATACCCTACTGACGTACACCATGATCTGCCTCATCCTATGCCTGGTGCAAAACGTGCTGTGGGACGTGAATCTGTCCGTCCCCCTTCTCCCCGGAGGGTATTTATCTGAACTTTTGAGACAAGAAACATTGCCGGCTTTCAGCAAATTTTCCCTGTTCAGCCTGATGGACCTGGCTGCCGGAATAGCGGTGCTGGCTCTCACCAGCAAACACTGGTTTGACATATTCCGGAACGCATCCCCCGAACCTCTCCAGAAACCGGGAAATTCCCGCCGGGAACGGGAATAGTTCTTGCCCGCCGTTTTGCCTCCCCCCCATCCCCATGACCTCTTTCCCCTTCCCCAGCCAGGTGATCCAGCCGGACGCCGAACAGGCGGCGCGCCGTCTCCGGCTGCCCTTTTCCTGCTGCGCCTGGAAAGGAACACAGGGCCATTGGGAGGGAACGGGAGCAGGCAACTCCATCGATTTCCAGGGAAGCCGTTCCTACCAGTGGGGGGATGACCCGCGGGATATCCATTGGGCGGCGTACGCCAGAACCGGCCAGCTCACCATGAAAATCTTCCGGGCGGAACTGTCACCGCAGGTAGACGTGGCGGTAGATGTTTCCGAATCCATGTTTTTTCACGAAGAGCGCGCGGCACGCACGCGGGGCCTGCTTCAATTTTGCCTGCTCTCCGCCATCGGAACGGGAGCCCAGGTGAAGATTCATGCGGTGAAAGGGCGCCGTATCATCCCCCTGGACCAGGAAGATGTTCTCTCCGGCCAATGGGAAGCGCAGATCCAGAGCCTTCCCCCGGATGAATCCATGCCCTCCATTTCCATCTGGCGCCCCAATGGAATGAAAATCTTCATCTCCGACCTGCTCTACCCGGGGGAACCGGACAACCTTCTGGAAACCATGGCCTCCTTAAAAGGGATGTCCGTCATCCTGGCACCCACGCTGCAGGAAGAAGCGGAACTCCCCGCCGGCAACGCCAGACTCAAAAACTGTGAATCCGGCCACCTGCGCCGCCAGCTCATCACCCCTTCCCTGTCCCGGAGGTACGCCCGCGCCTACGCCGCCCATTTTGAACTCTGGATTTCTGCCTGCCTGCGCCGCCAGGCCGTTCTTGCCCGCATCCCCTGCAAGGGGACGCTGACGGAAGCCCTGTCCGGAGAAGCATTACGGCAGGGTGCCGTGGAACTCTCCTGAACCGCCCCCGAACCCTTTACTCTCCCCCAAGCCATGATCCCCCACTTCACCAACACGACCGCGTTCTGGGCGCTTCTGGCCATCCCCCTCATCACCGCCATCCATTTCCTCCAGCACAAAACAAAAACACAGGCCACGGCCACGCTCTTCCTGTTGGAAGCGCTGGCTCCGGAGGCCCATGAGGGTAATGCCTGGGACAGGTTGCGCATATCACGCTCCTTCTGGATGCAAATTCTGGCCGTCCTCCTGCTTACCTGGGTTCTGGCCGCTCCTGTCTGGCCCGGCAAAGGATCCGGCCAGACCGTAGTCTTCATTCTGGATGATTCCGCAAATATGGCCCCCTTTCGTCAAGAAGCCGTGAATGCCGTCTCCGAAGACATGGACACCATCCTCCGGTGCGGAATCCCGGTCACATGGGTTCTCATGGGCAGCAGGGCTTCCGGACAGCCGCTCTACCGGGGGCCGTCCGTCCGCCAGGCCCTGCGCGCCCTGGATCTCTGGCAGCCGCGCGAAGGAACACATGACCTGTCCCCTGCCCTGCGCACCGCCACAGCCGTTGCCGGGCCAACGGGAATCACGCGCCTGATTACATCCACTGCCCGGAGGGTTCCCGCCGGCCAATCCGCACGGGGTGTAGGGAAACCTCTGGAAAATGCGGGTTTTGCGGGAATAACCCCGGTGGAGGCCGCCGGCCCCGGCCATTGGAGGATTGCCGTTAAAAACAATAGCCCATCCCCTCTTCGGAGCGAAATCTCCATCCATACGGAAGGAGGGCGTCCTCCTGCCCGGCGTTCCCTGTTCCTGAATCCAGGAACTGTCACGGAATTTGAATACAGCCTCCCTCCTGAAAGCGGAAAGGCCGTGCTCCGGCTCCCGACGGACGCCTTCCCGGCGGACAATGAGCTCCTGCTGGTCCGCTCCGCTCCCGCCCCCGTTGCCGTCAGCATGGAAATTCCGGAACAATCCGGAAAAATCTTCCGCAATATCATCAATAGCCTGCCGGGATTCTCCCCCGTCCCGGACGGCTCAGATCCCGACCTCCTCCTGCTGGAGGGAAAAACGGAAAATGCCAGTCCCCCCGGAAAAGCGGCCATCATATTTGCAGCCAGCGGCAAACCATCTTACGGCGCTGTCACGGCGGAACGGCATCCGCTGACTGACGGGCTGAACTGGAGCGGCCTGCTCATCCCCTCCATCGGTTCCATGAAGCCGGGGGAAAAAGCCGGAGTCCTGCTCTGGCAGGGGGAATCCCCCCTGGCCTGGGTGGACGGGAAACGCCTTTTCCTCAACTGGCCCTGGGAAAAATCCAATGCGGACCGCGTTCCGGCGCCCTTGCTCATGACCCGCAGATTCATGCAATCCGTACAGGAGAATCTGCCCGGAACACATTACGGCAACCTTCCCGGAGGAACTCTCTTATCCATGCCCGCAGGCGGAAAACTCATTCAAACCATGCCCGGGGGAGAACGCCGTGAAACTGTCTTTAACGGCAGGCTCCCGGAAGAAACCGGATATGTGGAAATCTTCCCCCCCGGAGAAGGGAAAACGCCCCTGTTCCAAGGCTCCGTCTGGTTCTCCGACGCCCAGATGGGAGATTTTTCCCACTGCTCCACGTTTGACACAGGACTTCCCCAGCCCCATGAAGAGGCGCTCCGGCACATGAAACGTGACCCTCTGGCCTCCCTCTGGCTGGCGCTGGCGTTCCTGGCCCTGATTCTTTCCTGGCTTCCTCCCGTCCCAGACATCTCCCTGCGCCCATGATTCAATTCAACACCCCGGAATGGTTCTTCCTGATCCCCCTGCTTCTGGCGGCAGGCTGGAAATACAGGCGTCTGCGCCTGGCCTCCCCCCTGCGCCTCCTTCTGCAGGGCTGCCTGCTGCTGGCCCTGGCTCAGCCTGCCCTTGACAGGGGCGGCAAAGACATGGACTTGTGGGTGCTGGTGGACCAATCAAATTCCACGGCGGGAATTCCGGCAGCAGGGGCAGAGGAAATCCAGGCTATTCTGGAACGGCACAAACATGCCGGGGACCGCGTCCGATTGGTGGATTTCGCGCAATCCGCCGTGCTCCGGGGACGCGGAGACCCCGTCTTTGCCGGGGGAACCGCCGGAACGGACATGGAACAGGCCCTGGCCTATACCATGGCCCTGATGTCCCCGAACCGGACGAACCGCATCCTGATGTTGACGGACGGCTGGCCCACCACGCCGCTGGACCAGGCGGCGGAACAGCTCATCCAGTCCCGGATTCCGGTGGACTACCGCCTGTCCGTCACCTTCCGGGAAGCGGACATCCGCATAGAACAAATCCGAACGCCGGCGCGCATCCGGCCCGGCGAAGCCTTTATTTTAGAGGCAACCCTGGCAGGCCCTCCCGGCCCGGCCATCACCGTTCCGTGGCAAATCAGCAAAAACGGAGGGGCTCCGCTGCGGGGGACGGCTACCCTGCTCAACGGCAAAGCCACGGTGAGGCTGGCGGACAGGCTCTCCACACCCGGCTGTTCCGCTTATGAAATGACCATAACGCCGCAAAACGATCCAATCCCTGAAAACAACCGTGCCGTCAGCTTCCTTGAAGTGACGGGAGGAAACGGCGTCCTGCTGCTCTCCGGCTACGACCGCGACCCCCTGGCGCCTTTCCTGGAAGCGCAGGGATTCCGCGTCCAACAACCGTCCGGCCTGAACCGGCTTGATGCCCGCCACCTCTCCGGCGTGGGGCTGGTCATCATCAACAACCTCTCCGCATCCTCCGTCCCGCCGGACTTTCTGCATGCCCTGGACTATTACGTAAGGGAACAGGGCGGCGGCCTGCTCATGTGCGGGGGCAGGCATAGTTTCGGCTCCGGCGGCTACTTCTCCTCCCCCATTGACGAACTGCTCCCCGTTTCCATGGAAATGAAGAAGGACAAGATGAAGCTCATGACGGCCATGAGCATCGTTCTGGACCGTTCCGGATCCATGTCCTGTTCCGTTCCCGGAGGAAAGACGAAAATGGATCTGGCCAATGCCGGAACCTGCCAGACCATTTCCCTGTTGTCCGACCAGGATCTCATCTCCGTCCACGCCGTGGACAGCGAACCGCACCCTATTGTCACGCTAAGCAGTCTGGGCCCTAACCGGAAGAAAATGATATCCAGCGTCTCCAGGATTGCCTCCATGGGCGGAGGAATCTTCATCGGCGCCGGGCTGAAAGCGGGCTGGCAGGAACTGCAACGTTCCGTGGCCGGAACACGGCATCTGCTCCTCTTTGCAGATGCCGACGATTCCGAAGAACCTGCCGACTACCGGGAAACTCTGAAAGAAATGGTTAAGGAAGGGGCTACCGTAAGCGTCATCGCGCTGGGAACGGAAAAAAGCGCCGATGCCGGACTTCTCAGGGAAATAGCGGAATTGGGACGGGGGCGCATCTTCTTCTGCGACCGCCCGGGGGATATCCCCAGCATCTTTGCACAGGAAACCGTCAGTGTGGCCCGGGCCGCCTTCATCAGGGAACGCACCCTCCTGCGCGGCACGGCTGGCTGGCTTCAAATTGCAGCCGGCCAGCCGGAATGGCCCCCTGCCGTAGACGGTTATAACCTGTGTTATTTAAGGAATGGAGCAACAGCAGCCTGCGTAACGGAAGACGGAAACGCGGCGCCCCTGGTCTCCTTCTGGAACAGGGGGACGGGACGGACGGCCGCCGTTACGTTCGCCATGGGGGGAGAACTCGGAAAAAACATCCAGCAATGGGATGGCTACGGAGACCTTATCCAAACCCTGGCCCGGTGGCTTAACAGGAAAAATCCCCCACAGGGATACTCCGTGCGGGCGGACACGGCAGGAGACCGGTTACGGATTCGCCTTTACTACAGTGAAGAAAACATCCCGCGCCTGGCGGAACGCATGCCGGAAATATCCCTGGAACTCTCCGGAAAAGAAAGCTCCTGTACACAAAACGGTATCTGGGAACACCTGCAGCCGGGAATATTCCAGTGCAGCTTTCCCCTCCCGCACGGAGTCATGGCGCGGGGCGCGGTCCGCATCGGCGGCAGCGTTATCCCCTTCGGCCCTGTCAGCCAGCAGGTGGACCCGGAATGGGCCATGCCGCCTGAATCCGGCAACGCCTTTCTGGACCTGGTGAACCGGACCGGAGGCAGGGAAAGGATGGACCTTCCCTCCATTTTCCGGGAACCGAGGCCCGGAACATGCCTCCAACTCCGTCCCATCCTGCTGTGGAGCGCCTGCGTCCTCCTTGTTCTGGACGCTCTGTTTACCAGGACCGGCCTGCTTCCCCGGGGACAACCGCGGCAGAGGGTTACGCGCTCCCGGCCTTCAGGAGAAAACAATCAATCTATCTGAAAATTTCCTTCAGGGCTGACTGTTCCTGAGGAGTAAGGCAATCAGACCACACGGCATCTCCACCGCGGGCCGGACGCCCCCCCCGGCCGCCGTGTTCCAGTCCATTTCCAGCCCCTTCCGGGGAGGGAGCCGCCGACTCCACCCCCGCAGCTTCCCCCAGAGCGGCGCGGCTCAAGTCCTCATGAACCGCCCGTCTGGAAACCGTGTCAAGCCGGGGGCGCTCTTCCATCTCAAAGGCAAGGGGAGCGTCCCCGCGTCCGCGCCCCGTTCCTCCTCGTCCGGGTTCACTTCCCTCTCCCTGCCCGGCTTCCATCACGGTACGGTCATCCGGAGACGCCATCAGGGATATGCCGCACTGCCCGCACATGCTCCGCAGTTGCTGGGCGGCCCGTTCCAGCTGTTCCCGCAGACGGAGGGCCGTCTCCGGATCAATCTGCCGGGAAGGCAGGGAAGCCTTCAGCTCCTGGAGCTGGCGGCTCATGATGCCGCCCGGCTGCAGGGCGAGGGACTCCATTCCCGTCAACGCCTCCTGAAGGGACTGCATCGCCTCCGGGCTGGACGCTCCATTCAGGCTGTTCAGCAGGGAAAGGGCGGAATCCGTCCGATACATCTGATTGGATAATCCGGCAACGGCCGCTGCCGTTTTCCCCTTCAGGGCATCCGCCGCTTCCAGTCCGGCATGGGAATACATCTCATTCCGGTGCATTCTTTTCAAATCCTCCAACTGCTCCCGGAAAGGCTCCAGGCTCTTATTATCCACGCTCTCCATCTCCGCCAGGCGGTCCAGGACTTCCCCCACCCGGGCCAGAACGGGCGGCAAATCCGGAAGCTGCCCTACGGCTTGCGGCGCGGGCAACGGCAAAAAAGCCCCGCAAGCCATAAGAACCGCGCCTCCCGCCAGCCAGGCCAGGCACCAGGCGGAACGTATCCGCAGCACGGAATTCCCCTGTACCGCGCTTTCCCCTGCCTCCACGGCATTGCCCCATTCCTCACCGGCGCTCAACGCCGCATGCAACCCCAGCTGTTCATCCAGAAAGGCCGCCGTATCACGCCTGCTGAAAAAACGGCCCCGGAGCCGCAGCCACCCCCACACCGCCAAAAATAAACCTGCGGCGGCAAGGGCACCTCCCGCCAGCCAGCCCCAGTCAGCCCCCATCCTGCGTCCGCCGTACCAGACCATACCAGCTACCGCGCCGGCGGCAAAAAAAGGCATGCTAAGACACTCCACCGCCAGCACGGCATTCAGCAGCCACTGCATGCGGGAAATTCTCCTCCGCCATTCCTGTCCCACGATTAAGGGCATAACCATATCATGGCTCAACAGGTTCCTCCCGGAAAGACAAAAATGCTTTTCCGCAAACGAATGGGGAAACGGCCCTTTCCGCAGTTTCCCGGCATTGCCGGACGGAGGGAAATTTCAGCACAGGCGGGCGATATCCGCCATCAATTCCCGTACGTCTTCCTCTCGGGTGGCCCAGCTCGTGCAGAAGCGCACCGTGCTGTGGGTTTCATCCTCCCGGCGCAAATAGGCAAAACCGTATTTCCTCCCCAGCTCCTCCAGAACGGAATCGGGCATCGTGACAAACTGTTGGTTCGTTCCGCTGGAAAAGGGAAGCGCCAGCCCTCTGGAACGGCAAAAATCCCGCAGCATCACAGCCAGGCGGTCCGCATGGGCGCCCAGCCGGAAATAAAGGCCGTCGCGGAACAGCTCCAGGAACTGAATGCCCAGAAGCCGCCCTTTCGCAAGACGGCCGCCCTTCTGCTTGGCGATGTAACGGAAATCCTCCTTCAGGGCCTCATGCCGCAGAACCAGGGCTTCACCAAACAGAGCGCCTACCTTCGTGCCGCCGATGTAAAAAGCATCGCAAAGGGAGGCAATCGCCGGCAAATCCAGGTCATTGTCCTCATCGCACAAGCCGTAGCCGAGGCGTGCTCCGTCCATATACAAATACAGCCCCCGCCGGCGGCAGACTCCGGAAATTTCCTGAAGTTCCTTCCTGGAATAAATGGTGCCCAATTCGGTCGGCTGGGAAATATAAACCATCCGGGGCTGAGGCATATGCTCACGGGTCTCGTCATCCCAGTGGGCGTGCCACGCCTCCTCAATTTGCCGGGCCGTCAGCTTCCCGTCCGGGGAAGGAATGGCGGAAACCTTGTGTCCGCAAGCCTCAACGGCTCCCGACTCGTGCACATTGATATGGCCCGTGTCCGCGCACAGCACGCATTGATGGGGGCGCAGCGCCGCCGCAATTACCGTAAAATTGGTCTGGGTCCCGCCGATAAGGAAATGGATATCCAGATCCGTTCTGCCGCACAAGCCGGCAATCAGCTTCCGGGCCTGGTCGCAATAGGGGTCCTCCCCGTAACCGGCAGTCTGCTCCATATTCGTTTCCGCCATTCTGCGGAGAATATCCGCATGGGCGCCTTCACTGTAATCACAGTTGAAAAGAATCATTGCCTTGCTGAAAAACGCGGGGACCATATCCCCCGGAACCTTTGATGTAAAGGAATATGAGAAATACACCGGAACCGGAACAGCACTGCTGGAAACTCCAGAAAAAACGGAAGGCCGCATGCAGTTTGAGAAAATGAATGCCATGTACCTTAAAAAGGCAATAATAACCGGCTTCCCCGCCCATACACGGAAATTGTCGTTTCCCGCAGCCTAAGAAAAAGCCATAGTGTCTTCATGCAAGACGCATCAGAACTTGGAGAACAGAAAGACATGTGCCTTTCCATTTCGGAAGTCTCGGAATTGACAGGCATCACGCCGTCCAATCTGCGTTTTTTTGAAGAAGAAGGAATCCTGGACATCCCGAGAAACGGGGCGGGATGCCGTGTCTTCCACCGCAAGGAAATGGAAGAACTTCTGGGGCTGGTTTGCCTTAAGCATTCTGGATTGGAACTCAAGGAGATCAAACGCTTTTTTCACCTGGTTCGCCAAGGTAATTCGACATTGCGCGAACGTTACCGCATGTTGCAGGAAGGGCATCAGGCCATGAAAACGCGCATTCGGGAACTGAAAAAATGCCTGAAATACTCCAAAATCAAAATGGAGTATATCGGCCAGTGCTGCGAGGCATATGACAAAGGCGAACCTCTGCCACAGGTGAACCCGGAATGGATGGATTCCTTCCTGAAACAAAAAATTTGAAGAAGGTGCTGACGCCTGGGCCTGCTGCCGGGAGGGGCAAATGGAGGCTACTCGCTTCACGTAACAACACATCCCCTTCTTCCGGCAGAATGCTTTCAGAAGGAAATGTTTTTCAGACAATCCGTAAAAACGGAATCAACAAGGAATTCCGGATAGTATGGAACGCCTGACGAACGTTCTGCGGAGGCCGCCGTTGCGATTGCCGTTTATCCCGGCAAACAAATCGGGTCAATGCCCTACTTGCCTTTGCTGTTCCGCGTTGTAGCGTGCTCCGGTCACGGGTATGGAGGCTACGGCGTTCTCCAGTTCCGCCCACTCCTGCGGAGAGCAGGTAAAATCAAGCGTGTGCAGGTTTTCTTCCAGATGGGACAGTTTAGTGGTGCCGGGAATGGGTACGATATAAGGAGCCTTTTGCAGCAGCCATCCCAGGGCAACCTGGGAGGAAGTCATGCCGCGCGTCCTCCCAAACTGTTGCAGAATGTTGACAATACGCATATTGGCTCTCATGGCCTCCGGCGTGAAACGCGGCAGGGTCTGGCGGTTGTCGTTGTTCGGGTCAAATTGCGTGTATTCATTGATGCAGCCCCCCAGGAATCCCCTGTTGAGCGGGCTGTAAGGGACAAAGCCTATACCCAGTTCACGGCAGACATCCAGAACGCCATTGTTTTCAACATCCCGGTGCATGAGATGGTATTCACTCTGAATGGCTGTCAGGGGATGGACGGCGTGGGCCTTGCGAATTGTACCGGGAGTGACTTCGCACATGCCCCAGCGCCGCACCTTGCCTTCCTTGACCAGTTCGGAGATGGTTCCCGCTACATCTTCAACGGGAACCCTGGGATCAAAGCGGTGCTGGTAGAATAATTCAATAGCGTCCACCTTCAAACGGCTCAGCGACTCGTCGCAGTAGCGCCGGATGGTTTCCGGGCGGCTGTCCTGGCGGCCTGTCCCCTTTCCGTTAATAACTTCGTGCCCGAACTTGGTAGTGACGCTGATCTTCCCCCTGAAGGGGGAAAGAGCTTCCCCGGCCAGAAGTTCATTGCTCAGGGGCCCGTAAATGATGGCCGTATCAAAAAGAGTCACTCCGCGCTCCACGGCCTCATGAAGAAGCCGGATGCACTGCTCACGCGAGGGAGACTGGCTGCGGTTGTAGGTCATTCCCATGACTCCGAAGCCAAGGGGAGAAGCTTCCAAGGCACAGGAGCCCTTGCCAAGCGTCCGGCTCCGGGAGGCGGCAAAGCCGCCGTTTTCCGGAGAATCGGCATCCCCGCCCTCTGCCCGGGCAATGGCCGGAGAAATCAGCGCAGCCGTACCGAATAAGGCGGACATTTTGAGAAAGCGGCGGCGACCGTCAGAATAGTGTTTATACATGCTCATTAAACGTTGATGGTTGAAATTTTGATATATAATCCGAGCATATGGGTTCCACCAACTGGAAGTCAACAAGAGAATACAGCAATTTATCTCAGGAAGCGCCTTGGAACAAAAAACTGGCTCGGAAAACAAAGATGCATCAGAAACGCATCTGACACTCCGCCTGCAACAGAAGCAAATACCCGCCTTCTTCTGCAACAGCGCCGCTCGGAACGGGACGCTTTCCTTTCCCCCTCGCACAACAAATTGCTGAGTGCCGGTAAGCGGACAATTTACAAACCTTGCTTGGTGCGTTCAAAAAAAATGGAATCTTCACTCTTCCCTACGGAGGATTCATCATCCGGCCCGGCTTTATCCAACTCCTCCCGGAACACCCGGAGCATCGGTCCGTGGTAAAAGCCCAGCTCCCGGCTGATTTTTTTCCGCAGATCCTCTCCTTCATAACTCCGGCCGTCATGCCGTAACAGTTTCAAACGTTGAAGCTGGAGGCGGATCAGGCTTTCTTTCACGGCATCGGAAATCTCGGGATTGTAAAAAAGAACTTCCAGGATGCCCTGCAGGCGGTCGCTTTTCCTTCGGGCCCAGGCATCTTTTCCTTCGCGTCGCAGGGCCCCAATATACCGTGTATGCAGCCGGACCATGCCGGAAATAATCTGCGGATCATTCGGCCAACGCCCGAGAAGCCTTTCGGAAAGATTCACCGTATCGGCAAGTTCCCTCTGGTTATGTTCCCGGAAATTCCTGGCATACCGGAGTTTCTTCAGCATCAGCTCTACCAGCGCCAGGCCGTATTCCGGCCGTTCCGGATGGGCGTCGGCAAGCTGGAGGAGCAGCACGGCTGCATTCGGTTCAATGCCGGGAATGCGTCTCTCCCGGAAAAGGCGGGGATTTCCGGCCAAAAGCTGTGCGTATTGAAAACGGTATTCAGGATGGTCAGGATCATCCTCCAACAATGTTTCCAACATTCCGAACGCCCGGGAACGCTCAACACTCTCCAGAGAACCGGACAAAGCCAGCAACGCGCGGACCGTTTCAAACCGATCCTCCGCCCGCTCCGACATCGCAAAGCGGTCGGCCACCTGCCGGAAAAGTTCCGTTGCCTCTTTATCTTTACCCTGTTTTTTCAAAGCCGTCGCCAACTGGTTGACGGGAAAAGCGTCTTTCCTGAATTTCATCATGTTGAGGAACGCTTCTTCCGCAAGAGCATAACTCCCGGTGCGCAGTGCGCATTCCCCGATGACGGCATCGGCCTCGCAAACCTTTGACTCCGGCAGATTTTTTCCTCTGGCGATCATCCTGTAATAGGGCAGCAAAGCTGAAAGCAGCTGCGTATTTTTCTGTGAAGGGGGCTGCTCCGCAATACGGGTGAACACTTGTGACAAAGCCGCATCGGCAACTGCGGCATTGTTTTCCGCCAGTTTCAGCGCAGACGCCGTCTGCAGATAACCGGCGGCCAACGCGACAACGAAAGCGGCCGCACACAGGGCCGCAGCCAAAGACAATACGGCAACAGCCGGTTTACGTTTCATCCACAGCTGCAACCGCCTGGACGGAGACGGGGATGAGGCCCCGACCGGTTCATGATTCAAAAAATGCAGCAAATCTTCAGAAAGTTCGTCCATGCTTCGATAACGCGACTCCGGGCGGAAACTGACGCACTTGTTAATAATCGCGGCCAAGTCGGGTTCGCTGCACTTCAACGGCGGAACCGGTTCCCTGCAAATCCGTTCCATCAATTCTTCAGGAGCTAGCCCCGGAAACGGCGGGGATTTTGCAACAAGCTCATAAAGCGTTACCCCAAACGCATACTGATCGCAGGAAAAGGTATTGACTCCATGCACCAGCCGCTCCGGGGACATATACCGCAGCGTTCCGCTCTGAGCTCCTTCCTTCTCAATAGCTTCATTTCTCCCCTGAAGCAGAAAAGCAAGTCCAAAATCGCTGACGTGTACTTCCCCCGCTTCATCCAGCAACAGGTTCGCCAGTTTGATATCGCGGTGCAGAATGCCGCAGCGGTGGGCGTACGCAATCGCCCTGGCGGCCTGGAGGCCAATACGGGCTATCTCATACGGATTACTGAATTCACATCCGTCCAGACTCTTGCCTTCTATCAACTCCATCGCATAATAACAACATCCCGGACGGCACGCGGCACTGAAAATTCTGACAATATTGGGATGATGAAGCCTGGCAATCACATGCGCCTCATGCTCAAACTGGATGCGTTGGGCGGCATCCTGCAACAGCAACGGAGACAACAGCTTGACGGCCACTTTCCGGTTGAGGGACAATTGCAGCGCTTCAAATACCACCCCCATACCGCCGCTGCCTAGTCTCCGAATCAGCCGGTAATCGTCCCCCTCCAAATCGGGAAAATCGTGAACCGGAGGCATAATTCCCTGTTTTTTTTCAACGCTCCAATCTTCCATCTCCATCACAAGCGGAAGAAGAGCCAGCAACTCGGAAGCAAACTCCGGATGTGCCCCGGCAAAATCCTGAATATCGGGAACATTGCCGGAACGGCACTGATCCAGGAATTGTTCAACCAGATCTTCCAGAGAAATCTTCCCCTTCATGGCTGAAACTCGGTTAACTCCATCAGCTGCTTCCGAAGCCGCTGCAGCGCCCGCACATAGCGGATGCTTGCGGCTTTCGGCCCAATATGCAGGACTTCGGCACAATCCGCATTGGACATGTCGTCAAAATGGCGAAGTTCAAGAATCTGCCGATCGTTTTCGGGCAGCGCCTCGACCGCTTTCCGGAGCAATGTATAACGATCCTCCCTGACGGCACGGGTAAGAGGCCCGGTCACGGTATCTGCAAACCGGTTCCAATCCAACCGGGCAGTGGACCCCACGCCGTCATCCGTCACATTCACTTCCCTGCAGGCGTCTCTCTTGAGACATTGCAGATGCTTCCTTTCCATAGCTGTAAGGGTCTAGAACAGAATCGTCCGCAGTTTGAAATAGACAGGAATCTCCGGATTGTTTTCAAAAAAAGCCATTTTCCCGCAGGCTGCCAGCAGAACCTCCTGAACCACATCTTCCGCCGAAACGCGCCGGGCAAGAACCGGATTCAAATTCCTCCGGGCCAGGGCAAGAAGCCTTCCCCGGTATTCAAGGAAATGGCTTCCCCAGGCATCCGGGCATGCTGTTTCTGCTTGCGTCATTGTACCGTGTCTTTTTGATCCTTTCTCATTTTCCGGGCAGATAGACATATCCCGCCGCACTCCTTCCTATCCGGCCGATTCCGGGATACGGCAGGTGCATTCCGGCGACCGGCTTCGAGGAAGAAGCCGCAAACTCATAAAAGCGCCGCCGGGCCTGAACCGCTCCGGACGGATTCATATCGTAAATCGTGCAAACCTCCGGACGCGGAATCTGGAGCGCGGCAGCATGAAGCAAATCTCCGACAATCAGCAGGGAATCAGTCTCAAAAACGGTATGCCCGGGTGTATGCCCGGAAGCGTCAAGCGCCTTGATGCCGGGCAGAACTTCTTCTCCAAACCGGAATGTTCTCACCCGGCTGCCGTAAGCATGCAACACCTTCCGGACCTGTTTTCCCTGTGGTCCGGCCGTACCATTTTGCCAAAATTCCCATTCCTGCATGGAAACATAGACGAGGGCTCTGGAAAAAACGGCTTCGCCATGTTTCCCAAGCAATCCCCCGATGTGGTCGCCGTGCATATGGGTGAGCAAAATGAAATCGACGCTCTCCGGAAAAACGCCGCTCTGTTCAAGTTTACGGAGCATCCCGCCCCGTTTTCCTCCGTTCCCTGCGTCCACCAGAATGATTTTTCCGTCGCCGCGTTTCAACAGGAAAACATTCACGGAAGAAGGAACCCTCCCGCCTCCGGTTAAGCGGAGGAACTCCTCTTCCGGCATACCCGGGAATAATTCGAACCGCATCGCTGAAAGAGCATCCTGAACAGCAATCACCTCAAAATTTCCAAACTGGAATGAACGATTTTCCAGCTCAGCCGCGATCACGATGCCGGAAATCATGGCGGCTCCGCACAACAACCATTTTACCATAAAACGCCTTTCTTCTCAATATGTTGACTTTTTAAGACATGATGGGCAATGTATCAAAGCTGTACGGAAGTCAGATATGTTTCCGCCCTACAGGTGATAAAACGTCCTCATTGATGGGAAAACGCTGCCGGGCTGCAGGCCCGGCAACAGATAAGATGGCGGCGACTATTTTTTACCGCCGTTTATCCTGCCTTTTTTCAGACCGTGTTTCAAACCTTTCTTGAGGCCGTGTTTCAGGCCGTACTTCAACGCCTTCGGTTTCTTTTTCAGTATTTGAACAGAAAAGGAGGCTGTTGTTGATTCCGCCGCGTTGGCAGTAACCGTACCGGGAGCCAGACCGAATATTCCAATAATTGCAGGAATGATGAGCTTGTTCATGATAATCAATGAGGGTTGATATTTTTTCTGAAACGGTATCGTTTCACTTTTCAAGAATGCAGTTCCTTAGGGAAATCTACCAATTCGGCCGGAATTTCCATCAGGTCTGCCAGCCAGATTCTATTGCCTGTAAGAAACTGAAACGCATGGAATCCCCCCTCAACCTTCGCGGACGACCCGGAAACCGACATCACTGAAAGCGAAAGAAGATTCCCTTCCTTCTCCTTTCCGCTCAGTCCTGCAGCTCGTCCGCGGCGAACGCCAGGAACCGCCCTTCACCGCCATGACCGTTTTACCGTGTGCCACGGCCTTGGAAACTTCAACTGAAGAAGAAGTCCATTCCCAGCAATTGCCCCACATATCAATCGCTCCGCAGGCGCCGGATGTCGCGGCATGGGCGTCCACGGGAGATGTCCCGTTTCTCTCGCCGCAATTAAAATCCGCATCCTTGGGCATATGCCCGGCGGCAAACTCCCACTCCTCTTCAGTCGGCAGGCGGTAAACGGCTTTCCCATCCTGGAGCGACAACCATTGGCAATAGGCAGAAGCGTCGTCATAGGAAACATTCACCACGGGATGCCTCCCTTTGCCGGCAGGCATGACGCCATTATCCCAATCCTTAGGAGCCTTCCTTCCCGTTGCCTTCAGGAATTGGGCATAATCCTCATTGGTAACCGGAGTATATGCAATTGATACATTCCAGGAAGCTCCGAGCACCGGCAAATACCCGCCATCTGCATAGCGGGCACCTGGTCTGAATCGCGGATCACTGAAACGCCGCATGCTTTGGTCGATGCGCGCTTCCCTGTTTTGAACCATTTCATCCACGATCTCCTGCATTTCCTGTATCTTGGACGCATGCCGGGCCGTTCGTTTCAATTCTTCAAGCTTCGCCTTTTTTCGGTCAAGGACCTTGTCGTAATTAATCCCGACCTGTTTCCTCAAAGCCGACCGATTAGCCTCGGACGGATTCCGGCGATAGGAAGCAATCAACCGTTTCGTTTCTTCATTCAACTGCGGCCTCTCTTTTTCGATAGTAGTGCTGAATCGGTGCAGTTTGGCCCCCTCGGTGCGGGCTGCGAATCCCGCACTGACCGTTGCGGCCGCACATACGGCGATAATGACTTTTTGCAAATTGATGCTCATAACTGTTCCTTCTGTTTATGATAACCGCCGCTCCTCTATGGAAGACGGAACGTTATCGTTTCACTTTTAAGAATGCTGCTCCTCCGGGAATTCTACATTCTTTTTCAACAAAGGTGCTGCCGGAGATGCGGCGGACCGGAACATTGGACTGTTTTTCAGACAACCAGACGGAAAAAATAAAAGGGGCCGCCCCGCCCGGGAATGGTAACGGAAAACGCCCCCGGGGAGGCTATAACGGAAACTGCCGGCAACAATCCGTTCCGCTCAGGGAAGACAAGCATGATAATCTCATCGCCTGCTTCCTGTGAAAAGAACCGGCTCCGGCCTTATTTTCAAATTTACCGCTGTTTTTTATGCAATGATGATTAAATCTATCTTCATCTCCGACAAGACACGCAGAAATTGTTTATATCCCAGTATCTTGAACATGGCTCCGGGCATTTTGAATGCGGGATGCCCCATGCAAATAGCCGTAATATGATATTCCCTGCACGTTGCGATGATCGCCTGGGGTATGTCTTCCGCACTCACCTGCTTCACCGTCCCTCCCAGTTCGGCCACCAGCTTGAAATGATTAAGCAAATGGCGCTGGGATGCCAGATTGATGCGGTCGGGGGACTCCCTTGGCGTCTGGACGTAAAGGGCGATAAACGACGTACTGTAACGCGAGGAAATCCGGTATGCTTTTCGGATGATGCGCCGGGGCGTCTGTTCATTGCTGCTGATGCAGGCCAGAATCTTTTCCCTTCTGGCGGAAGAAACTGCCGGGAATACTTCCGTTTCCACTTTTTTCTCCACTCGGAAAGCAACTTCCTTCAATGCCAGTTCACGCAGCTGAAGAATATTTTCCGTTCTGAAAAAATTATCCAGGGCAATCTGGATTTTTTCAGGCCGGTAAATCTTGCCGGCCTTGAGGCGGCCGATCAATTCCTCGGACGTCAGGTCGATATTCACCACTTCGTCCGCCTCCTGCAAAATCCTGTCGGGAACCCGTTCCTTCATCTCAATCCCCGTAATCTCCTTCACTTCGCCGCTCAGGCTTTCGATGTGCTGGATATTAATCGCGGAAATCACATTAATATTGGCGTCAAGCAGCTCCATCACGTCTTCCCATCTCTTGCGATGGCGGCTCCCTTCCACATTGGTATGAGCCAGTTCGTCAACAATAACCAACTCGGGCCGGGCTTGAAGAATCGCGTCCAGGTCCATTTCTTCAATCTCCCTGCCTTTGTAAAAAACCACTTTACGCGGGATGACGGGCACCCCCCGGAGCATGGCTTCAGTCCCGGGCCGCCCGTGGGTTTCAACGTAACCGATTCTGACATCAATGCCGTTATTCAGCAATTCATGGGCTTCCTGCAGCATGCGGTACGTCTTGCCTACTCCGGCCATCATACCAATGTAAATCTTGAACTTTCCCCTTCGAGAACGCCGTATCAGGTCAAGAAAGTGCTCTGCTCCGTTACTTCCGTCAATCATATTAAATTCACCCGGCTCCTGCGGTTAAAAACATCTTGTTGATTTTACAGAATCTTTTGAAAATGAAAATCAATTGCGGGCGTTACCATGACATGAAGCCCGCAATTGATTTCATTTTTTCAAGGCGGCAATTTATCACCAAATCCGGAATCGCCATTGCCGCCCTAAACAATCAGGAAATTAATGCTTCCCTGAAGGATCAGCCTTCTCAAGAGCAATATTCAACTTAAGCACATTGACCTTCTCCGTGCCAAACATGCCCAGCAGCGGTTTTTCCACGGCCTGATCGACAAGAGACCTCACCGCCCCCTCCTCCATGCCGCGGGCCTTGGCAACGCGCTTCACCTGCACATAGGCGCTCTCCGGAGTGATATGCGGATCCAGGCCGGAAGCGCTGGCCGTAACCATTTCGGAAGGGACATCCTTCCGTTCCAAATAAGGATGTTTCTTCAAGAACGAATCTATCCGAATATTCACGTCGGCCAGATATTCTTCGTTGGTCGGCCCCTTATTGCTGCCGGATGAACTGGACGCGTCATAACCGTCGCCCGCATGGGACGGACGGCCCCAGAAATAAATATCCTTCGTGAATTGCTGCCCGACATTGGCGGCGCCTACCACGCGCCCGTTCAAAACCAGGGTTTCCGCATTTCCTCCGCCAGGGCCGGCAATCAATCCGAATATCCACAGCACTAGGATGTAGCATATGGAGAAAAAGACGCAAAAGACAAGTGTAAGACGCAATGATTTCACTAAATTTCTCATAACAATATATTTATTTCAGTTAAAAAAACAGGCCGACAGCCATATCAATCAGTTTGATTCCGATGAAGGGAGCAATCAGACCGCCCACTCCGTAAATCAGGATGTTGCGAAGCAGCAGAGCGCTGGCTCCAATGGGCTTGTACGCCACGCCCCTCAAGGCCAGAGGAATCAGGATGGGGATAATGATTGCATTGAAAATAATCGCAGACAGGATGGCACTTTCCGGACTATGCAGATGCATGATATTCAGCGCAGCAAGTTCTGGAATCGCAATCATGAACAGCGCAGGCACAATCGCGAAGTACTTGGCGACGTCATTGGCAATGGAAAACGTCGTCAACGTGCCGCGCGTCATCAGTAGCTGCTTGCCTATTTCTACAACCTCAATCAATTTGGTGGGGTCATTATCAAGGTCAACCATATTGCCGGCCTCCTTGGCGGCCTGGGTTCCGCTGTTCATGGCTACGCCGACATCGGCCTGCGCCAGAGCCGGAGCGTCATTCGTCCCGTCCCCCATCATGGCAACCAGTTTGCCGGAAGCCTGCTCCTTCCTGATATAACTCAACTTATCTTCGGGCTTGGCTTCCGCGATGAAATCATCAACGCCTGCTTTTTCAGCGATATACCTGGCCGTACTCGGATTATCCCCCGTCACCATTACCGTCTTTACTCCCATCTTGCGCAGGCGTTCGAAGCGCTCTTCTATGCCCGGCTTGATGATATCCTGCAACTCAATAACGCCGACAACCTTCCTGTTGATGCAGACGACAAGAGGAGTGCCGCCATTGCCCGCCACTCTTTCAATGATTTCCTCGGCTTCTTTGGGGAATGGATTTCCCGCTTCCTCGGCAATCTTGCGGATGGTGTCAAAAGCCCCTTTCCGGATTTCGGTTCCATCGCTCAGATTAATGCCCGAACACTTCGTCTCCGCCGTGAACTGAATCATGCGGGCCCCCTCCGTATGAAGGTTGCGCATATGGACGCCGTATTCATGTCCAAGCTCGATAATCGATTTCCCTTCCGGAGTATCGTCTGAAACGGAAGACATCAGACAGGCTTCAACAAAAGCCTGCTTGTCAAAACCCTGGACAGGGAAAAATCCCGTCGCTTTCCGATTGCCAATCGTAATCGTACCCGTTTTATCAAGCAGGAGGGTGCTGATGTCCCCGGCCGTCTCCACAGCCTTCCCTGACTTCGTAATAACATTGGCCCTCAAGGCACGATTCATTCCGGCAATGCCGATCGCAGAAAGCAATCCGCCGATAGTCGTAGGAATGAGACATACGAACAGGGAAATCAGGGCGGCAATGCTGATTTCCGTTCCGGAATAATCGGCTGCCGGCTTCAAGGTAATGCAGACGACAAGGAAAACCAGGGTAAAGACAGCCAACAAAATGGTTAACGCTATCTCGTTAGGGGTTTTCTGCCGGGAAGCGCCTTCAACCAGAGCAATCATCTTATCAAGGAAACTCTCTCCGGGACGCGCGGTGACAAGCACCTTGATACGGTCTGACAGAACTTTGGTGCCGCCCGTCACGGAACTCTTATCCCCGCCGGACTCACGGATAACCGGAGCGGATTCCCCCGTAATAGCGCTTTCGTCAATGGAAGCCAGCCCTTCGACAACCTCCCCGTCGGCGGGAATGATATCTCCCGCGACACATTCGAAATAATCCCCTTTTTTCAACTGGGAACTATTGATGACGGTAACCGTGCCATCGACAATCAACTTGGCCGGCGTTTCCTCACGCGTCCTGCGCAGGCTGTCGGCCTGCGCCTTTCCCCGGGCCTCCGCAATCGCTTCGGCAAAATTGGCGAACAGAAGGGTGAGGAACAAAATGACGAAAACGAGGAAATTATAAAGGAAATCCCCTTGTCCGTCGCTGAAGAGGGAATAAACGGTTACCAGAAGCATGATCATCGTGGCGATTTCCACGGTAAACATGATCGGGTTCCTCATCATCATTCCCGGATGAAGCTTGATCAATGACTGCTTCAAGCTTTCCCGTACCTGTTCCCTTTGGAACAGGGAAGTATTATTGGAATTTTTCATATCGTAGATTTCTTTTTCAATTCCAGAAACTGGAACGGAAATATGTAAATATGTTATTGGTGGTAAACGTATTCTACCCTAAATTTACAAACTCAGATGTTCGGCAATGGTGCTTAAGGCATGGACAGGGAAGAAGGACAAAGCCGCAACAATGAAAATCACGGCAAAAGTCATGGCGCTGAACGTTACGGAATCCGTCTTCAACGTTCCGGACGTCTCAGGAATATACTTCTTGCCCGCCAGAAGCCCGGCGATGGCAACCTGGCCGATGATCGGGATGAAACGGCTCAGAATGAGGACAATGCCGCATGAGTAATTCCAGAACCAGGTATTATCGGCCAGCCCTTCAAACCCGGAACCGTTATTGGCAGCACTTGAAGTATACTCGTAAAGGAATTCACTCAATCCATGAAAGCCGGGATTATTGACCCACCCTCCTTCGCCTTCCACAAACGACGGCGCGTAAACAAACAGATAACAAGCCAGAGCCGTTCCGACGAGAATCACAAACGGGTGGAGCAACGCCACAATGGAAGCGATTTTCATTTCACGGGCTTCTACTTTCTTGCACAGGAATTCGGGGGTTCTACCCACCATCAGACCGCTGATGAACACGGCTATAATCATGAAGGCGAAATAATTCATCCACCCTACCCCGACGCCGCCAAACCACGTATTAATCTGCATGTTCAACATCTGAATCATGCCTGAAAGAGGCATGGTGGAATCATGCATCCCGTTGACGGACCCATTTGACGTAACTGTCGTAACGACGCTCCACAAAGCTGTAGCCGCGGATCCGAGCCGGATTTCCTTACCTTCCATAGCCCCGCTTTCCTGGACGATGCCCATCTCTTCTATGCGGGGATTGCCGTTCATCTCCTGATACACGTTAATGCAAACGCCAATTAAAAAGGCAAGCAACATCACGCCGTAAATACTGTATCCCAGTTTCTTGCGCTTGAGATAAAAACCAAAGGCCAGAACCATCGCCATCGGAATAATCAGGATGGACCAGCATTCGACCATGTTGGAAAGGTAAGTCGGATTTTCCAGCGGATGGGATGAATTAACGCCGAAATAACCGCCGCCATTCGTTCCCAGCTGTTTAATGGGCACAACAGCCGCGGCAGGCCCTTGGGAAATGGTTTGTTCCACTCCCTCAAGGGTTGTCACTTCCATTTTACCGTCAAACCCCATCGGCGTACCCTGAGTAATCAGGATGAATCCGACCACCAGAGAAAGAGGCAGCAAAATGCGGGTAGAACTCAACACGAGGTAATCCCAGAAGTTTCCAATCGTTTTAGTTGTCTTCTTACTGAGAGCGTTCATGATCCCTGCCATTGCGGCCATGCCGGTAGCTGCCGTAATAAATTGGAACAGCATAATCACGAACAACTGCGTAAAATAGGTCAAACCGCTCTCCCCGCTGTAATGCTGGAGGTTGCAATTCACCATGAATGAAATGCATGTATTGAACGCCTGGTGGCACGTCTGTCCGACGTTGCCGTCCGGATTGAGGGGCAGGTACCCCTGGCTGACCAGAAGAACCATCCCCCATACGAACCAGAACAGATTTACGGTCAATAAAGCCCGCAGGAACTGCTTCCAGTTCATTTCTTCCTCCGGATTAATCCCGGACAGGCGGAACATCAGCCTTTCAACAGGCTTCATGAAATCAAGCCATGTTTTCTCCTTCTTGTAAACCTTGGCAATATATTTCCCCAGAGGATAGCTCAAAGCCACCATAAGAACGATTTGCGCAATAACACCTAGAATTTCTGTTTTCATCATCTTGCTGGTTAAAATTTTTCCGGTTTGATCAAGACATACATCAAATAACCGAACACAATTAAGCTAATCACAAATAATAATGTATACATAGACAGGCACAGTTTTAGATTTTTTCAAACCAGTCGACGCATTTGAAAAAGAGCCAAAAACAGAATATTCCGCTCAATAGACAAAAGATAAAACCCAACAATGATTCCATCATGATATTTTATGAAATTTAAATTCAAACCATTCCAACATATATGGAAACAAAAATATTATTCTATGCCGTTTTTCTTTTTTATCTGAAAAAATTTCACGGAAAAACCGCTATGGCAGATACGGAGTCCCGGAACGGACCGGCGATGTTTAATATAATGTAAAAACATTGCCCCAATATATCCGGAAATTCCATTCTGGGTAGTTAACTTCCTTCTTCTTCTTGTTAAGAAAAAATTAATTCTTCCGGCTGCGCTCCCGCTTTCCGTTCTTCCCGGAAGGCGGATAACGGCAAGTCTTTCTCAACCCGTTTACACAAAAACTGCACCCGGAACATACCGGATGCAGCTTGAATCCCATACAGAATTCCAAAAGACTTCCTCAACAAAATTTGCAGAACTCACTCTGCATGAATCCTATTTCTTTCCAATCCCCGTTGGCAGGTTTCCAACAGGAATGAGGCCGTTCCAAAGATATCAAACGAATTGATACCGATGAGAACTGTGATAGACCAGCCCCAGTTCGCCATCCATGTATTCGCTCGAGAAGCGGAACCCGTTTTCTTCCCCCATATTGCCTTCCCGACGTGATCAGACCGCCATACGGCTGGTATTCGTACAGAATACGGCGACCATATACGCTTCCCCGAAGAGGGAGGTAAAGTTTTTCATCGTCTCGTGCACGCAGTAGAAACGCTCCTTCACTTAGCATCCCGTTCGCTTCCCGGCCCGTCACTGTCAGGATGCGCACAGCCGCCGGTTTCGAGGGGTCCCAGATGTAACTGCGCACGAATCCGGCGTTTCCCCCGTCAAGTCACATTCCACCACCTGCAGATAACCCCGGTAGAGGTAGCGCGCGTGGAAGTTCGCTGTCTCTTCGGACATCACTTACTAGTCAAGCAATTTTTTTAATCTCTGATTGTTATAATACGCAAAAATTAGTTAGTGACAATTGAAATTTCTTCAAGAATTACCGGATATGATATAACTATGAAAGTGATAGAAAGAATAAGAGCTAAAATATTCATCAAAATTTTATGTCTTTTTAATATAAGTGAAATACTCATAAAAAAACATAAAATGTTTAAAATTACCGCTAAGATCAGTATCATTCGTGCTATCCAATCATACCATAAACTTGAATCTAAAGATATAGACAACAACAACGCGAAAATTATAAATGTCATAATCAGAAGATACCCTGATATTGTTAAAATTAATGGCTTCATTTTTTATATTTTTTAATCAGACTATCATATTTTAATATTCATAATGTCAATAAACAACCATTATCCATGATAAAAATCTTATCACTTGCATGATCTAATGATACTTCCTGTTTTAGATATTAGCATTATTACTTGTTGTTTGTTTCTCAAATACTATCTTGATTGTAAATATAGCCAGTTATAAAGGTTATGACAGTGTTTGAGACCTATATACTTAAAAATCATTCACCATATTTTCTTTCTATTCAGACTATCTAAATTCTATTCACTGATTTTAAAAACTCATATATTCAACTAACAAAAAATTCTTGCAGAGCCGCTACTGTATATCTTCTCGATTGACTATCGGGGGACGTTCTTTAGGAACAAAATTTTTATAGTATGAAAAAATTAATTTATTGAAAGGAGTAGATAAATACTGACCTCCAGAATCTATCTTTAATCCATTTTTCTTTTTAGATAACATGATATAATGATAAAAACCCAATAATACTTTTTTTCTATATATATATATCTTTAGCTAAATATTTAGAAACTCCCTGAGTTTCCGTTTTTCCAAGATACGAAAAACCTTCCTGGGCAAGCTGTTCATGATGATGTTCTAATGTATTTCCTCGATAATTTTCTGGCAAAGAATAAAAATTATTTAACTTTCCGACAAGAAAAAAAATACCAAATATAATTATCACAAATGAAACAATTGAAAAAACTATGATATTTATCGTTATAATCGCAGATTCCTTATCTATATTTTTCTCTTTTATTTTTATTATTCTTTTCATTGCATTATAACAGAATTTTTTGAAATTAAATCTGAAAATTTAGAAAACTATTTTTTAGGAACCATATAATCAGTTTTATCTTTGACGTCATATATAGCACTCCTAAAAATTTCCCCATACTCTCACAAATAAGGGGATATTTTTATCTTTTAGCAAAATTTCCTCATTACAGCCACAATTAATTATTACTGCATATTGCATAAAACTTACTCGTTGAAAGATACCTTGTCGGATACCTTCACTGGTAATAGAAATGTCAGTATGGGGACTCCATAAGTAGTAAATGCTTCACTTTCCGTCAAGCAGATTGAAATGTCGGTAGTTGTAGTAGACCAGTCCCAGTTCATCGTCTACGTTTTTGATCAAGAAGTGGAACCTGTTCTCTTACTCTCTTTCGAGGTAGATCCAGAAGAAGGTTTTTTCCATGCCTTCCGCTGTGAGGGTGGAGAGGCGGCCTTTCCCGTCATAGGACAGGTGCGTCTGCTGGATGCGGCGGCCGTCCGCGCTTAATACCCCGCCTGACGGCCAAGCCCGTCTAGCACTCGGAGACCTGCCAGGCGATGCCGTTTGCCTCAAGGCTGTCGGTTTCCGGTTCTCCGTAGGGATTGTAGGCGAAGGTTCGCGTTCCGACAGCATCAGTGATTTGCGTCAATTGACCGAGGCGGATCGTAGGCGAAGCTCTGGCCGGGCGTGGCGTCCGAATAGCTGATTCCCACCAGCAAATTCCGGTGGATAAGGCAAGATGAATGTTTGCTCATCCTCATATAGCAAATGTTCCTTCCAGCTTATGCCGGAAGGAACATTGTATAAATAACAAGGAATTTTTACTCTATGATAATTAATAAAGTTTTTTATTAATTATCAACCCAGAAAATCAAATTATTACCAAATGTAGAAAGAGTTAATTTATAGGACCTTCTATACTTTTCAATTCCAATATATTTTTTTTGAAATCAAAATCAAATATTCCTTTAAATTCTAAATAAATAATATCAGAAGGATCGGAAAATTCTTTAGAAGAACACTCTATCGAATAATCAGATACTAGTTGCCCATTTTTCAATTTAAGCAATGTTCCATTTACAAAACGAATAGGATAATATTTCATGTTTCGACATTTATCCATGAACAATTCATAATTATTTTTTTCAGTTACAGGAATAAATTCCAATTGATTATTCTTTCTTGTAACAACAAAAACAATCGATTCTCTTTTAATAGAACATACTAGAATAAATCTATTTTTGTATTCAATAATATATGGAGAATCTATATATTCTCCTGGAATATCTTTTTCTAAACCATGAATTTTAACATAAAATTTTTTCCATATTGAACCACTAGATGATTTTTCCAATATTTGAACATCATCAACAATGGCACTATCATGATTTTTATTAGGTTCTACAACCGTTTTAAGATTATATTGACAATTTAACGTACTAAAAAATAACACTAAAGATACTATACATAATTTCATATGATTATTATATTCGTTGTGACAATTTTCCCTCCATTATATTGCATCCCAATGTAATCTGGCATCCAAACACAAATAGGCCTGCAATTATTTAATTGCAGGCCTATTTAAATTTATTAAATCATATTAGCAAAAAAACTGCGTATCAATATATTTATTTTTCAAATAAACCCTGTTTAAATGTACCAATTAAAAACGCTGTTTTCTTTAGACGGTCATATTTATACAACATGTAATCCTTACCTCCTTCTTCATCATTACTTAGATAAATTACATATAAATTTAATTTTTCATCTAATATGAATAATCTTTTTCCAAATTCACCATCTCCATTTATGAATAGATATGATATTTTTTCTTCCTGATCTACCCAAAATTTACCTTGCTCAATCCTTTTTTGAAATGATTCTCTATTTTCTTCATAGAAAAGATTTGGCGGTAATTCCATAATCTCCTTCAATATCAATGTTTTATCTTTGATATTAGAATTAGATATAGAAGCAGCAGATATAATAAAAATTAACAAAAATTTCATGTTATTGATTATTTATTCTCCCTTTTTCCGCATTCTTCATCTATCTTAAACGCATTAGGTGTAACAGAAACGGTACTTGGATTCAGAGGAGGCAATTTACTAACTTTGGTTCATATCTTGATATTAGGTCTCTTGCTGTAAGCATTGCTACAGCAACTTTATTCGGCATTGTCGAGACTTCCTGATATCGATAGAAGTTTTCACTAGTTTCTGGCTACCGTCGTCATACATTTTTCGCGTTCCAACCTCATGGCCCCATGGCAAGTCCATCAGGTCTGAATCATCCCCGTGGCCGTACAAGCTCCAGGACTATCGCCGTGACGCTTGAACATAAGAAGTCGTTCTTTTGGACTCTTCCCGTATTTTCAGCATACTCCGTTCATTCCGCCGAAGTCAAGCCGCGTTCGTCAACGATGACCGCTTTTGTTTCCAGAACTCCGGAGAGTTCGGACAAGAGCTGCTTCCGTACGGAGACAAGCGGCTGTCCCCTCTAGCATTGTAGAGCAGTAAATTGGAACGAAGACAGGTACTAAAATAAATATCTAAAAAGACAGGACTATTTTCGTATCATCAAAAAAATCCTCACAAAATTAACTTGTGAGGATTTTTTCTGAATTAGAGTTTGATTAATTATTTTTCACGAAAACGTGAAATAATAAAAAAGTCTCCGTGTAAAGTTCTCACAACATTAGTACGAAAAATATAGTTATTTTTTCTCCAATCGCTAAAAAAAGCATACTGAGCTTGCTATATTTTCATTTTTTTCTTATGCATTGTAGATTCAATATATCTTATTTCATCTTCCAGAAGAAATCTCGTTTTCATTTCTACCGGCATCTTGACTGAAACAGGAGAATATAAAGTCCAAGAATAATGTTCGTAACTTATATCTCTCATCTTTCCTCCTCCATCGCTTGCATAAAGAACTATGCTACTGGACGTCAAATCAATTCCAAGATGTTCATTTAATTTACAGATATCCCATGATTCTTGTTCAGAGCTGCACCCTGTTATTAAAAAAATATAAAAAGCAAAAAAAGTTCTATATAATATTTTCACGGAATTATTTACTTTAGTCTTATTCCGTTGATCTTCCCGATTTTTTATCGGGTTAATTTACTGAATATCAATAGTTAAAATAATAGCAAATGTTCCTTCCAGCTTATGCTGGAAGGAACATGGTATAAATACAAAAATATTAATGAGGAACAGGATAGGGTACTTTTACTTCATAATAAGTAACAAGTTTCCCTTCTTCATTAAAGTTAAATTCAAGAAATTTTAACCATTCGTCACCAGGATACTCCGGATCGCTCTTGTTACAACGATAACCCAAACTATCTATAATGGGAGGATTAGATCTTCCTACTATACCAACTCCTAAAACATCTATTACTTCTTGTTGAGTTGTTGTCCCAATAACAAAAGACTTGGCTATTGTTTTCTTTTCTTTCCAGGAATATTTTTTAAGAGGATATTTTTTACATAACTCTTCCGGTGGGCATCTATACAAACCATTCCTGTTTGTTTTAACGGAATGATTATTTAAATCGGATTGATACAAATCAACATCTTCCGAGCAGGAGCAAAGCAATGCGCTACATAGAAAAACAACATTTTTTGATATCATCATATTTTACGGAATTATTTTTTTATCTTGTTGAAACAGATCCCTTCGGTTCCTGTTCCCACTCATTGGTAAATAGAATGCTTACTATGAAATTTGTCTAGAGTTATTATAGAAAATAAAAATAGCGTTACAAGAGCATTCTGCATCATGCCAATATTTTACAAGTTCCCGTTGAATGTTTCCCACACTTTTGATGAATAATAATCATTTTCCTTTAGGTCCTGAGTTTTTGGATCATTAGAATAACCATAGACTATTCGAGGCCCTTTTACAGGATGAACAAAAGTTCCTATCGGCTGATTAGTCCCAGCAACGGTAGTACCTTTTCTCATAAATTCCCTTGCAAATTGCTTTGCAAAGCTACTGCTGCTGCAGCCTGAAAACATGACAGTCGCTACGACAGAGAACCAGCAGCGGACAGGCCCCTTTTTTTGTTGAGCTCTACTGAATGAAGGCTTTTTCTCTAATCTTGACAAAGAATTAATAGTAAAGGCATTTCCATCTTTCGAGCTGCGTCCTCCATGACCGGCAAGTATAAAAGAGGTAATAGGTTTCTTTCCTTCTTGAGATATTTTTTGTAGAAATTTTGCAACGTTTTTTCCTTCGATATCCTTACGTATACCGGGGAAAATGTCTTTATAGCTATCAAATAAATCATCCGCAACCAACAATTCCACGCTGTTTTCTTGTTCAGGAAGCCTTAGATTACTTACATCGTATTTATCGCACGGCTTAATTTTTTTGGGATATCCATGATCCTTGGTTCCTTCTGTGGGCCAGATACATACGTAATCTCCTTTATTTCTTCCTTCATTAACTGCGAGTGATTCCAAAGTATCATTTTTTTCCGCAGACCATATAGTTTCACTGCCTGCCTCTTTTTTCCAAAGGCCAAGCGCATCTACCCGAAGAAACGGAGAATTTCCTGCAAACGCGAACAAATTCCAGCCGCCTTCTTCCTCGATGGGATCGCGGCTGATCCACCTTCCGTCGTGCGGATTGAGATGCCGGTAGTTGTAGTAGACAAGCCCCAGTTCTTCATCGTTGTATTCGCTGCTCCACTGGATGGGCTGGGTGACGTCCCCTTCGGCGGTGGCTTCTCCGTAAGGCGTGTAGGTATAAACCGTCCGCAGGTAACCGGCTTTCCCGAAGATTTCCGTGACGTTCCTGGTCAGATCCCACCCATAGGCGTACCAGGTGCCGTCTTTGCGGATGGCCAGCGGGCGCGCAGCCTCAGGCTGCGTCGGGTCCCAGAACAGGAACCATCGGAAGACCCCGCTGACGGCATCTATGGCGGCTATTTGCAGGTAGCCACGGTACATGTAGCGCAGGTAGCTGCTCACCGTCCCGTTGACGCTCACTTTGCGGGTGTGCCGCCTGCCCATGTAGTCGTAGGTGCATTCCACCACGGTTTTGGCGCTTTCATTGACGAAGCGCACCGGGCGGTTTTCCGCGTTGTAGGCAACTTGCCAGATTCCGGTGGATGTCCTGATCAATGTCTGATTGCCGTCCGCGTCGTGAACCGGCTCAAAGGCGGCTTCTTCTCCGCGCTCGATGGCGGTGTATTGGTTGAGCGGGCCGGTTGTGTAGGCGGTCGCTTCTAGCATCCTCAACCTGTGTCAATTGACCGAGATGGTTGTATGTAAAGCTCTGACGGGCGTGGCGTCAGAATAGCCGATTCCCACAGCAACCCACGGACTTGTTTTTATAAAAATCTCTCCTGCCATTAAGACAGGAGAGATTTAAATATAATTATATCAATTTTTATTAAAAATTGATATAAATTTATAAATGCATAAAAATGTTATTAAAAAAATAATTGTCCCATAAAAAATAAAACTATCATACATAAGGATACTATAGGATATCTCTCCATCAATAATTATTTCTGGATAAAAATTGTTCATAATTATCCTCATTATATGAACAGGAACACAAGCCTCCATGACATCTGCTCCTATAATTTTACATGCTAATGTAAAAATAAGAAATGTTATTATACTACAAAAAATAATACAAAAAACAATTCTTTTTCTATTCTTTTTTAACTTCCAAAATTCCATAATATATATATTCTGTTCCATCTGCTCCTTTTACTGTTCTAGATTCAGTTTCAAGGATAAATTCACGCGCTTTTTCAAATACTTCTTTATCTAAAAAAGTGATACACCCCAAAGATCTTGTTCCATAATGCATTCGAAAAGAAGACCTAAAAACTCCATTAATTTCTTTTTGATCGTCTAATGCATCATCTATTGCAATGAAAGCGAGCCATTGAGTCTTATCATTATCATTCCATAATTTGTAGGTCCAATCTTCAATTTGGCTCCGAATTCCTCCAGATTGTCTTTTTATCACATAGTATTTCCCTGGTGGTATAGGACCATTATCTTTATTTCCAACATTGTCCGGATTATTTTTCCCATCACCATTTCCAGAAAAAACTCTACTCGTCGTCAAACGAAGTATATTACCATCTTTATCTACCTTCCTTATTAATATTGTGTGTAATTTTATACTATATTCTATTGTACATATCAACCCTAAAATATCGGATTGATTAAAAATTTTATTTCCTACAAACGCGAACAAATTCCAGCCGCCTTCTTCCTCGATGGGATCACGGCTGATCCACCTGCCGTCAAGCGGATTGAGATGCCGGTAGTTGTAGTAGACCAGCCCAAGTTCGTCGTCCATGTATTCGCTGGAGAAGCGGAATTTGTTCTCTTCCGCCATGTTGCCTTCCGACGTGATCAGACCTCCGTACGGCCGGTATTCATACAGGGCGCGGCGTCCGCGCGCTTCCCCGAAGAGGGAGGTGACGTTTTTCATCGCGTCGTGCATGCAGTAGAGATGCTCTTTCTCCTGCGTCCCGTTCGCTTCCCAGCGCGTCATGGACAGGACGCGCGTGGCCTCAGGTTCCGAGGGGTCCCAGATGTAACTGCGCACAACTACCGGCGTTTCCCCGGTCAAGTCGCACTCCGCCACCTGCAGGTAGTCACGGTAGAGGTAGCGCGCGTGGAAGCCCGTTGTCCCTCCAACCGTCACTTTTTTCTCGAATCTCCTGCCCATGGAGTCGTAGGCGCATTCCACGGTTGTCCCTCCGTCTTCGCTTTCGAATTTCACGGGCCGGTTTTCCGCGTTGTAGGTGACTTCCCAGATGCCCGTGGATGTTTTTACCAGCGTCTGGTTGCCGTCCGCGTCGTATTGGGGTGTAAAGGCTTCCCCTCCATTTCTGACGATGCCCGCATACCGGTTGAGTTCATCGGTTTCATAGTCCGTGGTGCTGCCGAATTCGAAGGCTTCCTTCCGGTTGCCGATGTTGTCGTACTGATAGCCGAAGCGGCCGCCGGGCCTGAGCTGGTCTCCGACCAGTTCGCCACGGCTGTTGTAGGTGAACAAACGCGTCGTTTTGGGCGCCGCCGTGTTCCACGTATCCCTGCGCCGGGTAGGACGGCCCAGCGCGTCGTAGTCGTATTCGTGCCTTGCCGGCGGGTTGGCGCTTCCGGGCCTCTGGTAGTCGATGACGGAGAGGAGGTCGCGGCTGTCTTCATAGGTGTTGACCCGGGTCATGCCGTTGGGGTAGGCGAGTTGTTCCACAAGCCCTCCCTGTTCGGAGTAAGTCCAGGAGAAGGGCCTTTCCATGCCTTCCGCCGTGAGGGTGGAGAGGCGGCCTTTCCCGTCATAGGACAGGTGCGTCTGCTGGACGCGGCGGCCGTCCGCGCTTAATTCGTACCCCGCCTGACGGCCAAGCCCGTCATAGCGCTCGGAGACCTGCCAGGCGATGCCGTTTGCCGCAAGGCTGTCGGTTTCCGGTTCTCCGTAGAGATTGTAGGCGAAGGTCCGCGTTCCGGCGGCATCAGTGATTTGCGTCAGATTCCCCAAATGGTCGTAGGCGAAGCTCTGGCCGGGCGTGGCGTCCGAGTAGCTGATTCCCACCAGCAGCCCTCGGGCCTGTTCGTAAGTGCAGGTCTTCACGATGCCGCGGGCGTTTGTTTCCGTGGCAAGCCTGTTGAAGGCGTCCCAGGTTTTGTCCACGTGCGTTCCGTCGGCATACGTTTTGCGCGTTTCCAGCCCCGTGGCTTCGTCATAGCTCCAGGTGGTGGTGTCGCCGTCCGCGCGATCGGAGGGGGCCTCCGCGATGTCTCCTTCCTGCGCCGCGCGGAAGGTGGTCAGGCTCACCAGGCGGTCGGCCTCGTCATAGCCCAGGAGCAGGGGCTGCGTCCCCGTCCCCCATTCGGCCGTTTTCCGGCCTCTGGCGTCGTATCTGGCGCACACCGTATTTCCCAGCGCGTCCGTCACTACGGCGGCCAGGTCGTGGCAGGCGTCGTATTGCGTCACGGTTTCATTCCCGGCGGCGTCCGTCACGCTGACGGCCCGACCAGCCAGGTCAGTCCGGGTCGTCGTTGTGTTGCCGCGGCCATCCGTGCGGGTCAGGGTCATGCCCGCGGCCGTATAGGCGCGGGCGGCCGTCTCCGTGATGCCCGCGTGGTCTTTCTGCGAGAGCATGAAGCCGTCCGCCGCCACCGTTTGAGCCGTGACGCTGGAAGAGGGGATAACGCTCTTTTGGATTCTTTTCGTATTTTCAGCATACTCCGTCCATTCCGCCGAAGTCAAGCCGCGTTCGTCTATGATGACCGCTTTTGTTTCCAGAACTCCGGAGAGTTCGGAAAGCAGTTGTTTCCGTACGGAGACAAGCGGCTGACCCTCAGCATTGTAGCGGGTTTGCGCCGTCACCATATAGATGCCGTCCTCCGCGTTTTCCACGCTGAAGGCATATTCCCGGATGGGGCTGTTGTCCGGAACGGGCTGCTCCGCCAGGGCGAGCGTTTCCCTGGTCATGTTGCCGAAGGCATCGTATTCATAGAGCGCAGGCGCCATGGCGACGGCCCCCTCCTGCGCTCCCGCATCCCTCCATGCGCGGATGAGACGCCCCTGTTCATCGTATTCGGAACGGTCATACAGGAACCCGGCAGTCGTGGGCGTCACTTGCACGACGCTTTGTCCGAAGCCGTTGACCAGGGTCCGGGAAAGGATGATGGTCTGGCCGGCCAGGGTAACGGTTTCCCTCAAACAGTTATTGTCGATGTCATAGACATGGCAGCGTTCGCGCTGTCCCGTGCCGTATTCATGAAGTACGGAGCCGTCGGCATGATATTCCGTGACGAGGGTAGCGCCGGAGGGCGTCGTGACGGTTTCCGTAAGGCCGTCTTCGCTGTAGGCTGTCGCCGTCACCCGGCCCAGCACATCGGTTTTCCTGACGATACGGCCGAGCCTGTCGTATTCCACGCTTTCCGTCGTGGTCATGGCTCCCCTGTCCCGGCGCGTCTGCAGGGCGCGCCCGGCGGCGTCCCGGGTGTAGGTGGTGATGGTTTCCGGGGTAACGACCGTGTCTCCGTCGCTGATTTCCGAACGGATGGTTTCCACCAGCTGGTGGGCGCTGTTGTAACCGTACGACGTCAGGACACCATCTTCGTCCGTTTCCGAGAGCTTGCCGCAGCACATCCAGGACGTGGCGCTGACGCGGCCGTTGCCCCGCGTGGTTTTCGTGCGGCGGCCTTCTTCATCGTATTCATGGGCGCCGCTTGAGAGCAGCAGCCAGTTTTCACCATCCCAGATGCTTTCCTGCTCAAAAAGCACCGTATCATTGGCGGCAATGAACGATTCCGTCTTGCGGCTCTGTCCGGCCACCAGTCCGCCGCCGGCTTTGGTGATGGCCGTCTTTTTATGCGCGGCGCCGTGTTCCGCGGCCGCCTCATAGTCATAGGAGGTTTCCACTCCGGCAATGTCCCGGGTGAATTTCATTTGCCCGGCGGCATAGGGATAAGCGGCGGCTTCTCCATACGTTTCTTCCACGCTTGTCTGTTCCTGGCTGGAACCGGCGGCAGTCACGGTTTTGACAACCCGTTCCATGAGGGGAGACTGCTCATAGGCGTAAACGGCGGCCGTCAGTTCGATTTCCGTGCCGTCGGACAGCACCCGGAATTCGGCGACACGCGCCGGACGGTTGTCGTAGAAGCGCAGGCCGGCGTATTCGGTCCGGGTTACCTGTTCTCCGCCGCCGGCCCAGGGCGCCGCCTCAAGCGTGACCCGTCCTTCGCCGTCGTATTCATAACGCGTATAGCCTCCGTCCGGGCGGTTGATCCGGGAGACGCGGTACTGGCTGTTATATTCGTAGGAGGTCGTCCGCGCCAGCGGCGTGTTGAAGGCTTCCGTTTCGCTTACCAGCAGCCAGCCGCCGTCCGTGTATTGCCTGACGCTGCGGCTGCAGGAAACAGGCTCGGCATCGTTGATGCCCCTGACGGTCTCAATGCGTTCCGAGAGGCCTCCGTAGAGGCGGTTGGTTTCAATGGTGCGGATGATGGTGTCGTCCCCCTGGCCTTTGGCGATGCTGACTCTGCCGGGTTCTTCCGTACGGGTGATGGTGTAGGCCGGCAGTCCGCGCTGCTGGCGCGTGATGACGGTGGTCCGCACGCCGTTTTCTTCCGAGGACAGGAAGGAGGAGGTTTTATAAGGTTCCCCCGTTACCTCGTATGTTCCGTCGGCCAGGACCGTGACGGCGGCGGGAGCGTACCACTCCATGACGAGTTCTCCGTCCGCTCCGGTCCGGGTGCGCATCAGCCCCTCCGCGGCGCTGTAGCTGCTTACCAGACTGCCCTCATGGTCATACGTATTGCTCACATTCCGGAAGTAGTCTTCCGCCAGAAGAACCCTGCCGGAGGCGGAGGTCATGCCGACCACAGCGCCGGTTTCCGCGGAGAAGCGGATTTTCTGCCCGTCCGCGTCCACCAGGGAAAGGTAGGCGGGAGCGCCGGAAGCGGCAGGAGCCAGAGTTTCATCCAGCAGCTGCACCCTGAAGTCGCGCTTGCGGGAGATGCCCGCGGGGAGGGCCGTATCGGAACCGGCCTGCACGTTGAAGTAAAGCGCGGCACCCGCCGGCGGCACCATGGTGATGAGGCCGGACGTTTCGTCCAGATGGGCGCGCCAGGCCCACGGGCTCACGTATTTCAGGCCGCCGCAGGCTTCCGCCGCTTCACGGGCGTTTTCCGCGGAGCGGAGGCTGAAGGCCGCGGGAGACGGAGCCGGAGCCCCTCCCCTGGCCAGGAATTCGGCCTGGGACATGCAGATTTCCACGCCGGGGTCACCCGGCAGTTTTTCCGCCGCAATGGTGTATTCATTACCTTCCGCGTCCGTGCACGTACCGCAACGGCAGCAGATTTCCTTTTCCTCCGGCGGCACGTCCGAAGAGGAGCTGCTCGAGAGGGAGGAAGGAGGGGTGTCCGAACTGCTTGAACTGCTGCTGGAGTCCCCATGCGCGGTTACCGTCACGGAGTATCTGCACACGGACTGGTTGTATTCGTTGTGCGGCATGTCGATGTTCTGGTGCGTGATGGAGAGAGTGTACGTGCCTTCGGATAACTCAAAGGAGCCTGATTTGGACCATTCCTGGTGGCCTCCCAGTTTTCCGGGTTCATCGGCGGCGGAGGTCAGGTCCAGCTCAAACGTGCCGCCCGGGCCGGAAATGGTCAGCTTGCCCCAGTCATCCACCGTCAGGCTGGCCACAGCCGTGGCCCCGCCTTCCGGGACGGTAAAGGTGTCGTTGACTGGAGACATGAAGACATCGGCTCCGGCAGACGTCTGAACGAAGTTGTCGGATTTCTCATAAATAACGGAATCCGCGCCGTATGGCTGAATGGGTGTGGACATGGCATTGAGGGGCGCTGCGGCGCTCGGCGCGCCGGGCTGGCTGGCCGCATCGGGAAGCCCCGCGGCGGGGTTGGAGTTAATCATGTTTGCGGAACCCCTGTTCAAAGAGGGGGCGTCATTTTGTTGATCGTTGGTAAACATTGTGTGATGATTGTTGTTTTATTGCGGCGCGAAAGGCGCCGATTGGATTGGTTCATCTTCCTTCCCCGTGCCGCACCACGGCGGACGGATGGGAAGAACAGGGAATGGAGGCCATGCCCGTCAGGACACGGACTCCGGAAAAGGAAGCTGCCGGCTGCCGGCGGCAGGGGTCAGGGAGAACGGACCGCGGGAAAATCCGCTGCCGTTTTTTTCCAGAGCTTCCGGCGCCCAGTCATCCCAGAACAGCGTGAGAAGCCCGTTCTGCAGGACGTAGCGCCCGGTGCAGCCGCCGGCGCCGCGCATGAAACGGCCCCGGGCAAAAAACAGGAGTTCGTCCCTCCAATGGGGATGCACGGCGTCATAAACGGCCACCGGCTCATCATGGAAAAGGGCCTCAATGCCGTGCATCCTGCCCGGAGAGCACCAATGGGCGCTCACCTGGTCATTCAGGCGGTGGGGCGCCGGAGCATGGCTGAGGAAGAGGCGCGGCGTGGCATGGACGCGCGCGCCCAGTTCCCGCGCCAGCCGGCCGAAGATGACGTCCTCCGCCCCGACGGCGGGAACCCGGCCGCCGTGCGCCACAATGCCCTCCACAAGCGCCCGGCTCATCAGGTAGCCCGCTCCGCCGCTGGGGAACCCCCTGTCCGCCAGGGACATGTCGCCCACAAGGTCATAGCGGCCGTCGCAGAGGCTTTCCAGGCGGTCAAGCGCCAGCCAGGTATCGTCGTCGCACTTGAAAAGCCAGTCAAAGTCATAATGTTCCAGGGCATATTGATAAAAGGCGAGCCCCTTGGCGGGCAGGTGCCTGTAATCGTCCTCCACCCAAAGGGCCACTACATCGGGCTCATTGGGCAAAGGAGTGCGCCGCCCCAGGAAAAATCTGCATTCCACACCCTCCTGAGGATGGGAAAGCCAGGTCTCCCGGCACGCCTTGCGGCGGTTCGCCGCGCCTGTGCAGCTGCAGATGCCCACCAGGATATTCACTTTTTTACGCGGCCCGGGAGCAGGCTTCCAGGCGTGGCCCGGCAGATGCCTGTCCAGCAGCTCGCCTGCCATGCTGTTGCGGCTCATATTTTCCCAGGCGTCCGGCTCCCGTCTGGCCATCTCTCCCCAGAGGTGGACGCACCAGGCATTGGACAATTCCGGCCCGGCAAGGCGTATGTTGCCGTTGTAGCAGTCGCGCCATCTCGTCCAGGGGACCGGATACATGTGGGAAGACGGAGCGGCCCGGTCAAACAGGCCGCAGTGGCGCAACGCGCGCGTCATCCCGGTGGGGCCGCAAAATCCCCATGGCACCTGGCGCCGGCGATCGGCGACATCCGGCACACGGCGGAGCAGTTCCTCCTTGGCCCGGACTTCTTCCGGAGAGTCCCAGGGGACGCGGAGCGCCGGATCCTCAGCAAGGCGGCACAGGGTTGCGGGAACGGAATGACCGGGAGGAAAGGCCATGGCGCCTACGGCCACCACCTCCGCCCACTCCCTGCAGAACCAGAGAGGAGAGGCAGGAAGTTCATCACCCAGGCAGATGACGTCCATATCCACCCAGAAGCCGCCTTCCTGTGAAAGGAATTTCATGCGGAACCAATCGGAAAACGGCGCCAGGCTATTGTGGGAATCATGGAAAATCGCCTCCTCCGGGAGAATATCCCGCGCATCGCGCACAAGCGTTCCTGCGGGAATATTGTCGTAATTCCGGTAGGTGAAAAGCTGGAAAGCATGGCCATGGTCCAGGAACGATTTGATGCACAGAACGGACATCAGGGGAAGTTCCCCTCCCACCCAGAGGCTTGTAACGGTTCTCGTATTCATTGTTTTACGGGTATGGGTTCGTGGCGGAATTACAGTGTTACCCAATGGGGCAGGTAAATATCCCGGTAGTCTTCCACACCGCCGACAAACCAGTCGCGCGGAACGATGACTTTCCGGGTATTTCCCAGCCACGCGCCCCACCAGGAAAAGGAAGAACACGACATGACGAGTTCCTCCATCGCCGTCATGCGGCGGAGGGATTCGCACGGAGCGCCGCGGTCGATTTCCAGCGCAAAGCGTCCGAATGCCGGCACGCGCGCAAGCATCTCCGCCGCCTCGTCCGGCTCATCGCTGAACAGCACCAGACGGTTCTTCCCGGATGATAAATGCCCTGCTGCCCTCCGCAGGAAACCAGGGTCCAGAATGCGGTGCTTGTCACGGAGGCGCCTGTAGTCCCCAAGCCGGATGTGAATGCCAACGGCGCCGGGCTCCTTCTCCGCGGTGAGAGGCGCGAAAAGCGCCCGGATGAACGCTTCCTGCCCTTCAAAATACCGTGCGCTCTGGAAGTAGCCGCGAAGCCCGCCCGTCCGGATGCGGGAGGGAACCGGACAATAGGCAAAGGAAGGTTCCTGCCAGGATGGAGGTTCATTGGTGCCGCACGGCGTAGAAGGGAGCACCCAGCCGCCGAGCCGGGAGCGCAGCATCAGGGAAGCGTCATTGTAAGCCCAGGGCACCCGACACTCCACCCCTACGGTACGGGCGTGGGCACAGGCGGCCGCCAGCGTGAACATGATGTTGCCCAGCCGCATGCCGGGCAGGAAACACGGGGAAACATATTTTTTATTCATAAGGCCGGTTTTCCGTTCCATGTTCATTCCGGGAGTCTTGCCATCGCCTCCAGCACTTCCTTCCAGCTCTCCAGGGAAACATCCAGCCCGCCCAGCTCCAGGCCGCGCGCCCGGGCCGCCTCCGCCATGTCGTCGCGAAGATTCGGTTCACAGGCCATTTTGGAAGCGTAGTAGATGAAATCCCTTTCGTTGCTGCACAGCCATCCTGTTTTGCCGTGCTCCACCATCTGCCGCCACCCGCCCCGGTTGTCCACAATGAGCACGCTGCCGCTGGCCATCGCCTCAAAGCCGATGCGGGGCCAGTTCTCCGTCGTATCCATCGGCTGGAGGATGATCCGGCTGTGCCTGTAAAAATCCTGCTGGGAAACTTCCCTTTGATTGCGGGCAATCCGAATCCAGTCGAAGGGCCGGCCTATCTTGGCTTCGCTCCTCTTGTCAAAACCGAGGAAAAGGCCGCGCTTCTCCACGGGGGATTCAAATGCGCCGTAGATATGCAGGGTGTTGGCCGCGAATTTGTCGGCATCCTGGCGGGAGATGCGCCCGCAGCCGAAGAAATCCTCATCGCGTTCCCGGATAAAGGGAAAGGATTCCGCATGGAAATAGGGCCTGAAGGTCAGGAACTGCACTTGCGGGTCGCCGTTGAGCTTGCGCAGCACGGGCATGGCTTCCTGGCGGACGGCTTCATTCTGATAGAGGAACATGGCGATTTCCCCCTTTTGCATGGCCTCCTTTTCCCTGGGGAAAAGCCACGTCATGCAGTTGATGAAAACTGTGCGTTTCGTATGCCTGCGTATTTCCGGCAAGGCGTTGAGGAAGCCGGCATTGCAGAAACCGAGCACGGGGTCGCCGGGTTGGACGGCCGACCAGTCCGCGGGGGCGTGCATGATGACGCCCAGGGAAACCATTTCGTTGTAAAGAGGCTCCCCGTGATAATCCCAGGACGGGATGAGATGGACTTCCACGCCCATCTTGCGCCAGACAATGATCTGGTGGTGAAGTTCCGTTCCCGCTCCTCCGTAGAGGCTCGGGAACCCGTTGACGAATAATCTCTTGATTGGACTGCTCATGAGCGCTGCTCTTCGTTGCGGAGGGTAAGAAATTTAACCAATGCTCCTGATGAAGGAGGAGAACTCCGGTGTACTGCGGCCCGCACTGCGCAGCGCGGGAATGAAAATGCCATTATGTTCCAGCCTCCTGAGCCTGGTCGTAAGCTTCCACTTGCTGGCGAATACTTCATTCCTCAGGGCAAATCTGGAAGCCGTGAGGATGTCGCGCCCCGCAAGGTAATAAGCCATGCCGCGCAGGGACCAGGCAGCCAGCCCGAAAGCCTCTCCTTCGTACTCCAGGGGAAAGGGATAATCCACGCCCTCCGGAGCCTTGAAAAGCGCCTGCACATGCAGAACGGGAGCGAAAGAAGGCCGGTTTCCCGGCTCTCTGCCGACCGTGCCTCCGGAGGCTATTACTTCTTCCAGAGAATTGAAGACGGCCGGCTTCTCCACGGAATCAAAGGGGAGTTTTTCAATAAACTGCTTGCGTGCGGAAAGCACGGAAAGCTCCAGAGGAACGCTTCCGTCGGAAAGAACAACCTCCCTGTTGAGGATGATACTGCCGGGGGGAAATATCCCGGAAAGGGCGCCTACGCTTTGAACAATGTTCAGGCGGGGAAGGACAATGTCGTTGTTCCTGATATCTCCGGTAACCGTGCCTACGGGAAGCAGGGGTTCATGAGAGGGGCCTGCCGCGGCATCCGCCACGGGACAGGAAAGGGAATTTTCCGAACGCTGAGGCCGGGAACTGGAATTCCCGCATGTTTTTGTTGTATTCATCATTTTGTTTTTCAAATACTTATGGTTCTTGATAAAGTGAATAAACGGCTCTTCACGAAGCTGTCCCGGACAGGGCATGCGCCAGAAAAGAAAGAACGTTCATCTGCCTTCACTATGATTGCTTGCCGCGTTTCCGGAAATTCGCCGCCCATTTCTTAAAAAAGTGAATTTTTCCTCCCGGAGGCGCTTCCTGATTCGGCGCGCTCTGCTTTCCTCCAGACGAATGCTTCTGGCAGCCCGTGACAAATTCCCTTCAGCGTCAATCAATGCCTCAACCAGCGCCCTTTCCAGCGGCTCCAGAGATTCCATTTCCCGCGCGAATTCTTCCCGGAACATCAGCCCGGAAAGGAATTCCGAATGCTCATCAGCATCAATTTCCCGGCCATTCTCATATTCAAGAGGACGGGCTTCCCGCAGCAGCAGCCTCTTCTTCCGGTTCCTCTCGCGCAAATAGCGTTCCGGCTCAAAAACGGTTGCATTGCCCAGGTATGTTTTCATGCCGGCGGCGCCGCCTTTCCGGTAACGGCGGCAAATTTCCCAACATCGGATTCTGAACCGTTGAAGGACATCCAGATACTCTTCCTCAGGTATCTGAAATCCGATGGATTTTGCTTTTGAACGGAGGCGCTGAGCGAGATATAAGGCGTGGTTTTCCACGGTTTCCAACAAGGATGGTGATTGCTTTTCGTGCATATTCACCAACCCTGTGCGGACTTATCCAGCTAGCGAAAAACACCCCACTTTCACATCATCATTATTATTTGAAATTCATATATTTACCAAAAGAAAGCGGCTAGCTGGACGAATAAGCTCATCCAGCTAGCCGCTCATGGGGAGGGTCTATAACCGCCTGCCCTCCTACCTGTGCCTTTCCGGCTTCCTTTCAAGCGAAAGCATCAGTTCCAAAGGACGGATATAAGATTTACAGGGCACTACCTGGAACCGGCGGTACATGCCCTGCCTTGACTTCTCCCTTTTCTTGGCAAACGGGTCTCTTTCCGCTAGCTGGGGCAGCCTTTCCACAAGAACTTTTCTCAAATCCGACCTGGCTTCCGCCTCATTCCCTATCCCGGCCCTTTTCAGAAGCTCCTTGTCCAAACAGGCTTTATCCGGATTCATTACGTACAAAAACAGCATCTTATAAGCCGGCTTCGTGGAATCCTGACCCGCCGCCGCCCGTTGCCTGCTGAAAAAACGTTTTTCCTCCCGATAGGAAAACCTCATGAATTCCTTCACTTCTCCACCGCCCCGTGAACAGGAAAAGACTATTTCCCGCTCATCGGTCACGGAAATCCACAGATCCTCCCACATGGTGCCGGTTGGAAGGCTTTCCCCCGTGCGCGCATGCACAGGCATGCCCTGCCTGAGCCACTCCCAGGAATAGCCGTATGCCCAGGCAAATCCATCTTTCGTCGTCACCATGACGTCGGGAATGGAAACAACGATGCCTTTGTACTTCTCAACAATTGCAGCCTCCATGGCGGCAGTCCGCCAACGCTTCCCCATCACCAAGAGAAGAAAGGGCTTTTCCGGCTGTGCCTGCCGGATGACGCGCAGGCATCTGGAAACCAGCCGCTCATCAAAAGCAAAAGCAAAATAGGCGGTTACAGGAAAATCAAAAAGCCTGATCAGGCACTCCGGAATCAGCTCCGTTCCGCTGATTTCCCTCTCCGTCTTTCCGCAGGAACGGGCAATATTCAAAGCAATTTTCCCGAACACCAGGGCATGCACGAAAAGCTCGCTCCTCTCAACAGGCTCCCGGCAGCAGGGTTCCTTCAATACATAAAAACGCCTGCGGTCTTCTTCCCCGGGGTTCCCTCCGTACTCGTAAAAAGGCTCTTCTTCCGGAGGCAGAGCCACCACTTTCAAAGGATTGCCGATATCGTCGGGGTTGTAATAGTCACCGGATATTCCGGCAAGTTTACAGCCGCATACCCAGTGCCCCGGATAAAAATCCCCGCCCACCCTGGCCTTCCATATCCAATCGGGAGACTCCAGGCTCTCACTTTCAATAATAATATTGAGGATATTGCCGTAATTAAGCTCCATGAATCCTATTGTACAACTGGTCAAAACCAGCCTGTTCAAAATACATATCAATGAGCCTGTATTGCTCGCTTTCCAATTCCAGGCCATTGGAATCGGGAGTCAAAGAAACGGTTTTCGGGTCTCCTTCTTCAAACTCAAAATAAAAAAACGCCTTGTCCACATGGAACCCGCTGGGGACGACAATCAGGGGGCCGTCTTCATCGCCAAGCTCGGAAAGGCTTTTGTAAGTGCCTGTAAATCCCCTCATCAACACCTCTTTCTCCGTCCTCTTCCTTGCATGGAGAGGCCTGGACATGACAAGCTTATAAACAGCAACCCTTCGCAGACCCGGAATATTATTGAACACCTCAATATCGGCGATGGGCTTCTTATTAAACACGCTCAGGGTGTAGCGGTTCCTTAATTCCCAAATATCCGAGCCGAACAGCATGCGGCCAGCAATGACGGCATAGGCCCGCATCATCCATTGGATTCTGGCGCTGACCTGTAAATTGATGTACAGGCATTTCGAACTCCCCCTGTAGATGACAATGTCCGTATTCCCGGGAGTACGTATGCTGCTGACTATCTCTTTGGCCGACGTGTCAACCTCATCAACGGTTTCCTGATAATGCCCCCGTTTGATGGTAAACCAGTAATCAGAGGAAATCCGGTCACAGCTGATAACGCATACGTCAGTCATCCCCTTCTGCGACAAAATTCGGGACAGATATTGACGGCAGCCTTCTTTTTCCTTCTCCCTTTCTTTCTCCGTAATCATGGGGAAAGGAAGCGCATCTTTCATGGGGGGAAGAATACGATACGATTTCCTCTTTTTAATGGAATGCAATTCCTCAATCTGCCTGAGCAAGCTGATATTGCCGTCCAGAAAATGCAGAACGGCGAGTTCAATTCCATTGGAAAAATCTCTGTTGACGGAAACGCCCAACGATTCGGCGTATTCCCGCAAATCCGCAGTAGCTTCACCGGAACTGCACGTTTGCAAAAGGTGGAAAATACGGTAAATCCTGTCCGTCTCCTTTTTAAGGCCGTACATCCGGTAACAAATGCCGGAAATAATAGTTTGCCCGAGAGCCCTGCGGTATGCCTCCAGCTGTTGGCGGTCGGAAAAAGGTTCAGGAGGAATTACAGTAGGAAAACCGGTTACCTCTTTTCTGAGGTACGCTTCCAATTCCCTGAGATATTCATATCGGAGAAATGGTAGAAATCTGCGGATGATAAACGATGTTAAACGGTTATTCATAATGGCGTTGGTTGGCGCATTATGGTATCTTCATGAATAAAAGACAAGTATCGTTTCCTGTGACGGATTTTGCCGATTAGGGCAAGCAATAAAAGTATCCGCGGAATCTTTGCAAATCGCGGCAGCAACCTCAGAGCAACTTGTGCGGAGAACCGATAGCCCCCTTTCCCCATTGGCGGAGAGGATTCGGAAAAACCTTTTCCCCATCCTTTGGCATTCCCGGAAAGGCGGGTTCCCCCTTCTCCCACAGAGGGACTTTTCAATACCAACCGACCATCACATGTTCAAATACATTCTCAATCGACTGACGGAACGTTCCACATGGCTGGGCCTCCTTGCCCTGGCCACAGCCTGCGGAGCCACTATCGAACAAGCTCTTGCCGACCAGATTATCGCCGCAGGCATGGCGGCGGCAGGCCTCATCGGCATTGTCACCAAAGACCGGAAAAAGGAACAGGAAAACCACGACAATGGCTGACAGCATTTCCGACCTGCAGAAAGATACCTTCTACTGGCAAAGGCTCTTGCGCCTGGCCGGGTACTATCACGGAGCCATTGACGGCATTCCCGGTAACGGCACGCGGAACGGAACGGAACGCTGGAGCACGGACGCCGACCGGTACAAAATGGAGATCGGATGCTTTGACGAACGCACCGAACGGAACATCTCCACCCTTCTTCCGGAAGCGCAAAAAGCCGCCCGGCAGTGGTTCAAACTGGCCCGGAATGAAGCCGCCAACCAGGGATATGAAGCAAAAATTATCTGCGGAACGCGCACGTATGCCGAACAGAATGACCTCTACAGGCAACGCCCTAAAGTAACGAATGCCCGCGGCGGCCAGAGCTGGCACAACTTCGGCCTGGCCTGGGATTTTGGAATTTTCCAGGACCGCAACTACCTGCCCAATCACCCTCTTTACACCACTCTTGGCAAACTTTACGCAAAAATTGACGGCCTGGAGTGGGGAGGAACATGGAAATCCTTTACAGATCCGCCGCATTTGCAGCTCCATCAATTCGGAAGCATTTCCGAAGCGCGCAGAAGTTTCGAAACATGACCTTTCCAGCCCCATGACCCAGACTGCCGTTACTACAAGTGTCGTTTTAGCCAACACCCTTGCGGTTGTTTGCATGGCGACTTCAGAACTCAATCCCCTGCTTGAATACGTTCAAAACGGTGCCTCCGTGGCAGCCGTGATGGGCATCTTCCTCTGGAGGGAAATGAAACGCGCCGAACGCTACGAGAAACTTTACGACCAGGAGCGCAGGCAACGCATTACCGCTGAAAGGAAATGTTCCTCCTGCATGTTCATGAAGCTGGCGCATGAACAATTCGCAGGCATCCACTCCCAAAAAGGCAACGCCCCCTCCCCTGAAAACCACAGGCGTTCCTTAACAACGGGGCAATAATCCTTATCCAGCCCCTTCACCAATCTTCCGGCGTTGCGTCAAAGCCAATGCACGAATACATCATAAAACCAGTAAGGCCCTGCAAGCAGTTAACTTGCAGGGCCTTGTTTGGTGCGCCCGAAAGGACTCGAACCTTCACGGGGGAACCCCCACTAGAACCTGAATCTAACTCTAGCTACTGATTATCAATGAAAAATAAGCCTGTACACAGATTGTACACACTTTCGGTTTGTCAATGGAAATGAGCCATGAGATACTTTCAACCGTGAGAAGATCCCGAAAAAAACAGTATGGTTCACATGCCTCTCTTTCCCCGAGAATGCACCGGGGAAAGAAGAAGTGGCTGGTGCGCGATATGTCCGGGAATCAGGAAAAGCACCGCCTTTTTGATTCTTATGAAGAAGCTCTCGAAGCCTATCAACACCTTCAGCATCAGTCCTTGGATGATATGCTGCCGGAACATTTGCGAAAGCAGGAATGGCGGGAACATGTCGATGAAAGCGACTACAACGCCATCCTTTTGTGGCGAGAGTTCAGGAACATCTATGATGAAGTAACCCAACAATCTTCTCTTCCTCTGTATCTGGTAGTACGTGAAGCCTTGAAGAACCTGAAGCAGGAAATCGCCAACGGAGTGAGTTATGGACGGAAAGACGCTGACGGAAACTGGATTGTCACGCGCACGGACGAACAAAACCTGGATCGCCTTGAGGAATTGACCAACTTGTTTTCTTTGACCAGATACCTTGCGAACAAGAAAGAACAGGTCAAAGTGGACTTCAAAAGAAAGTTCGGCACCCTCGCGAAACAATATCGGGAAATCATCGACAAGAAGCTCGAATCAAACCTCATCAAAAAAGCGCACCATGGAAACATGGTCAAGGAACTGCAAAAGTGGACGCAAGATTGGGAAGAACTTCCTCTGAATCAGATCACGCCGGACATGATCGAAGAAAAGCTGAACTCCTTTCGGTATCGAAATCAGGCCCTCGGCAATGCCTCGAAGAGACGTTACCGGGCAACCCTTCATGGCTTTTTCGTCTGGGCTCAGAGCCGGGACCTTATTGCATATAACCCTGTCGAGAGGACACTCGCGCCCAAAGCAGGATCGACTACAATCGGAATCATTACTCCCTCCGAACTTAAGAAACTTCTTCAGGCCGCCCTCGAACATGACAAAGGAATGCTCTTTCGTCTGGCTCTGGCAGCCTTTTGTGGCCTTCGTCGTTCAGAATGTGTCAGAATCTCTCCGGAAGCCATTCTCGATGAGGAGGATGAAGTATTTGTCTCAGCTTCCATAGCCAAGACCGGGAAGCAACGATTTGTCCCCCTTCCTGAAGCAGCCAAAGCGTGGCTCGCGTTGGCTGAATATGAACCTGTACCCGACCAGTCCGACTGGCAATACTACGAGGGACAGCATGGAAACCGTGTGGTCAAACTGGCGAAGCAAGCAGGCATCACACTGCCGCGTAACGCCCTGCGCCATTCATTCGCTTCATATGCCGCAGCCAAGACACACGATATACCCCGGGTATCCATGTGGCTTGGACACTCGGGAACCAACATGACGGAAAAGCATTACCGGGAAGGCGTTCGTGCTGCCGAAGGAGAAGCATGGTTCAATGTATTTCCGGAGGAAGCTGGTCATTAACCTGCTGTTTTTGTTGACCTCCATCTTCAGATGTAGTAACTGGTTCTCGTTGTTCGTCAGTCGCCATCGAGTGCAGGACATATTGACGCTTTCAAGCGTTTCATTGGGTTTCTATCAACCCGGAACGTACAAGAAACGGTGGCCTAGCTCCTCATATCTGTTCCTTGAGTTCCACCCCCAGCGAGTTCGCCGGGGTTTCACGACAGGGGCATTTCTCATATTACTTAATAAGGTTAATTGTCCTGCGTTCTTGGTGAAGGCAGGCACCCCGGCATAGCCGGGAGAGAGACTCACTGAGTCTCATTTCACTTGAACGGGAGATCCAAACGAGATCCCTCATTATTTTACCCCCTTCAGTATCAAGAGCGCCTGAAGGCTCCATTTTTTAGCCCGGAAGCTGGCTCCAGCTTCATGCAATTACAATGCAAATTCGACACACCAAATCATCTCGTTTCATCCTTGAAAGGCAGCACAACCCAATACATGTTATAGACGGAAAAGGGGAGAAACTATTCCCGGCCTGTCAGGCTAGCCCTGAACTAGTGGAACGCATCATCCAACTGGCTTCGACCGGGATAACGGTACAGGGAATTCAGTCCCTCCCCTACATCGTTATCGACAGGCTCAGCTTCACCTACTCTTTCATCCTTCCTGTCAAACGGGAAGAATTCCAGCACTGCCTGAGTTCACATAGCGGAGATAAACGTATATTGGTCCGTCATTTGGCTGCCCTACTGTCAGGCAATTCAAGAACAGATACGCCTAGTCTGCTTAATGGATCATGGAAACAACTGCATGATGACGATGCCGTTTTTGACGAGCATCAAAATATAACAGCAAGGCAAACAGCCTACTCCATCAACCATCACAAAAAGAAGAGGAAAATACTGGCAGAAAAAAGGTTTCCGATCCCATTTCAGAACGTAACCGGAAACCTTTTTGTCGGTGAACTGCCTGTACAGCTACACTTGCCAGGAAAAGGAGACAGAAAGGCATACCATAAAATTTCCATTGAGCAGCAAGAGGGGTCGAAAGATGTATTTCTCAAGTATACAGTTTACTTTTCCGGAAACCCCCAGCGGGCATTGAGACACTATCCTTTTCTGAGCAAAGAGTCCCTGACACCGCAAGAATGCGTTCGTAGCTTTTTCCAAGCCTATGATGCCAAGGAAGAAACAGACAACTACCTTGATGACGACCAGACATCGCAACAAGCGGTTTTAAATGCTCTGACCAATACTTTGCAAGCATTCCTTGCTTTGCACTATGCAGATCTTAGAAGAGCCATTCATAAAGTCGATAATCTGATGGACGCCATCGATATGCCGGAGAACTGGATGGATTGCCCCTCTACAGCAACTATACGCAGTCTGGAAGTAGATTGGCACTTTCGAGTGCCATCAGCTACATGGTTTGTCCATCAGTTGGGATTAAATATTCGTCCTGAGATCAGAGAGGAGAGATTCAAATTCAAGGACTTCGAAGAAGATAGAAAAAATGGTACTAAATTTTCATTTGAATACTTCCATGATGGATTTAACGCGCATCCTCGCAAAGGCGTTGAGATCTCGGGATATGTAAAAATCTCAACCTTGTCCAGCTTGGAAGTACGCCTAAAATACCATGATGGAGTAAGCTCTGATGATGGGGATGTACGGATCCCTGGAGTGAGTTCAAGCGTATATGCTTCCTCTTATCCTGATCTGTTGAATAGAATCCTGAGAGGTATTCTGGTAGCGCATGATCGTATTTCCATGTATCTGCCTGCAACGAATCGCGGGTATGAGTACACAGATGCCAAGTATAGAACGGAGCAAAGTGAACGGTGGACGAAAGAATTCCTGCAATATGCAATAGTGAACAACGCAATATTTGAAGGCGTGGAAATTATAACCTGCGTTCGAGCTGGATTCATTCCAACATCAAAAATACTGAGTCCTGAGGCTTTGAAGTTCATTCGATCACAACCTGTCTCAGGAGAAAGAGGCAAGAGAAAAATCCCTGCTTTCTTCAAACAAAAGGGCAAGAATGAAAAGGGAAGTATATTGCGATTTTATCCAGTGATACCTGAACAATAATTCCATACTCTTCCGGAAGACAAAGCCTTCCGGAAGAGTAGAGAGCATACGCCTCAATGGTTCAATGCGCCGATACGGATCACATAGCCACAGCCGAGCGAAGCGAGGGCTGTGGCAGGTGGGTGTAAGGAGCAAGGCGAAGCTGGTTGAATCGATGGAGAGGCGGCTCGCTGCATCTGGAAGAGGCTGGATTCACAAACTCAATAGAAGCCTCATAATCCAAAATATGATTCATATATAATGCATATTTCTTGTTTTTGCTTACTATATGATACATATTTCTTTCATGAAAACCACATCCCCATTACCGGGGCCAGTGAGAGCGGCGCTCAAGAAATTGGGGGCGGACATCAGCGATGCCCGTAAGAGGAGGCGTATCCCTACGACACTGATGGCTGAACGGGCATTCATTTCTCGTTCAACACTGGGGCGTGTCGAGAAGGGTGACCCCGGCGTATCCCTGGGAAACTATGCCGCCGTCCTGTTCGTCCTGGGGCTGACCGACCGTCTCAAAAACCTCGTCGATGCCAATAATGATCCCGTAGGCCGGGCTCTCGAAGAAGAACGCTTGCCCAAACGCATCCACCTTCCCAAGAACCCATGAGTGATACTCCCATCGATGTATTTCTTGATCTGCCTTCCTCTCCGGGGCCTGTACAAGCAGGCAGGCTGTGGTCGCACTTTCATCACGTCCATGTAACACACTCGCAAATAGCTAAAAAAATTACATGCCGCCCTCCTGGACCAGCAAGTCTAGGAGGGCTATGGTTGATTATGCAAGCGCCGGAGTTGGCATTCCGGCCGGGGCTGGCGCTTCTTCGACGTGAGGTTGCACCGGGGGCGCGGCAGGGATTTCAACAGGAGGCGCCATCGGGGTGTCGGCTACCGCCTCATCTGTCACAGCAGACTCGGCAACCTCTTCTGACTTTGCCGCAGCAACCTTTTCGCTGATGCGGTTCCGATAAGTAGTCAAGCGATCCTTGGCTCCCTTCACGAGCCCCCAGGATGACTTGGCGCCTTTGTAAACACCTCCCTCCAGCGCGTGACCCATGTGGCGTGTGACTTCACACGCGACGAGGGACACCACAGCAGCAGTGACAATACCGACTTCGACAACATTTGTGATGCTGTCCGTAACAGGATAATCTGACTTCGTATTCATAATATAATATGTTCGAGTGTTAAATTACTCTCATCAAGTATACATAGCATGAATACGCCTGTAATTTCAGGAAATCAGTGCGGGAAGGCAGCACTCATAGCCTTCCGGGAGGCTTGCTTGGCCTGCATGTACCCCTCTCTCTCCCTCTTCTGCTGGATCAGCTCCGCAGAAGTAGGTGTACTCATCACCCGGGCGGGTTGGACGCGCTTGCCTGCGGGCCTGTCGGAAGACTTCAGGTCATCCGTTGCCTTTTGCAGGATTGCGGCGATCTTGGTCATGCGAACCTCGTTCATGAGACGATTGTACGATGAGTTGAGAGTGGAGGCAACCTTGTTCATTCTCCCGGGCTGCTGATTGTTGCGAACCTGCTTCATGAGATCAGTCTGGTCGATAAAATCGTAGGTTGCTTGTACCGGGCGCAAAGGTATGAAGTCTTCCGAGATCCATGGCTGAATGCCTGATTTTCTTGCCTCCTTCATTTCCTGCCTTCGCTGTTCTATAGCCATGGCTCTGAGTCTGCCAAGAGCCTGAGCGTGTTGCAGAGATAAGTTCTTCTGAGACTCTTCCCACTCGTCATCTGTACCGTAGACTTTGAGCATATTGTGATAGTCCAACAGCTCCTTGCCGTTCTGGATACGATGCTTGTACGTGGCCTGAGCATCATTCTGGTCAAGTTTTCTGGACTTCACGAACTCCCCGGGCCACTGGTCGTACGTCCCTTGCATGCCGGGAACGATGGGAGTATACGGTCTCTTCTTTTCCACGGCCGCATCATTGAACTCTCCTGACAGCCTGTCCTTGGGTGCGAAAACATTTGGATCGTTGTTTTTATCAATGCTCTTATAGAAAGAAGTAGGAGACTGTGCGTGCGTAGCTTCTTCCTGCAATTCATTTTCAGTTGCATACCGTTCGTTTACAGGCTCGAAGTTATTGTAAACGCCTTCGTATTGGTCGCGTCCCTGCACAACAGAAGGCATGTGTACCTTTGCTTGGTAATCAGGAAGAGTGTGTATTGTTTCCGGGAATGGCTGACCATCTGTCGGAAATCGCATAGACCTCATCCTGATCTTGTCGTCACCTGAGTCATAATTGCTCCTAGACTTGCCATCAAGAAACCGGCTTCCATCGTCCTGAATAATAGAAACATTTCTGTTGGGATTACCGGGCGCAGAAGGTCCATAATTCTTAAATGCAGTACTAATCCCTCGTTCATCCTTACCGCTTGGATTCAATATAACTGGATGGTTCAAGGAAGGTACATTGGGCACTTTGGTCAATCCTCCTGGACGAGATTGCTTCCATCTTGCGTAAGCCATCTGCGCCTCGGCTCTTCGTTGAAAGTCGGCATCCCCTCCGTAAATATTCTTTTGAGTTTGAGCTCCGTCGAAGTAAGAATTCCCGTTCTCATCCTGGTTCACAGAAATGTAAGGAACAGAAGGCTTTGCTGTCTTAAACGCCTCCTGTGATGTCTGTTTGTTCGTGAACCCGGGATCGACAGGAGGCTGATAGGGTTTCATATCCCGTTGCCCAGGGAAAGTGGACATAGCTTTATCGTACCCGGAACCGTGTATCGTAGTAGCTGTCTTGGTAAGCTGATGCCAGTAGGAAGATCGCATGAGCAGATTTTATGACTGAGCTAAAAGAAAAGCAACACCGTGCCAGTAACGGGTGTTACTGGCACGGTGTTGAATCTAATATATTACGTAGTCGCCTACATTTGCCGTTGCGGTCACATAGGCATATGCAACAGCAGCAGACAGCAATATACCCAGTACCCACACAGTGATCTTGGCACTCCGGGGCCATGGTTGTTTGATTGATTTGTCTTTCATGATGTTTGCCTTTCGTTGAGTTGTTCAGAAAATCAACACCCCGGTACAGGAGTGCTGTACCGGGGTGTTGGATAGGTTATGGGCGTGGTATGAAAAACACGTCAGGGCACCACGGGAAACAGAATACTCGGGTTTTGTCTTCTGCCTCGTAGTGCATGAACATCACATCGCCCGGCGAGATTTCGTCCATAACAGGCTCGCCTTGTAACTTGGCACGCAAATAATCCTTATCTGATTCACCAAGAATGATTTTGTATTCAAGGTTGCAGAGATAGTCATAAGCTGCTACCCGAAATGACATATGCCATACGAAGGAAAGTGCAAGCAATACTCCCATCACCCACACAGTGATCCTGGCACTGCGAGGCCAAGGTTGTTTGATTGATTTGTCTTTCATAATAAGAATCTCCTTTCTCAAGTGTATATAACGCCCGGGAATACGGTATTTCAGAATATAGTGTTATTGTCATAAAGTAGCAATAACGTTTCATGGAAATGAGATGAGTGCGACACGCATGGGCAATAAAAAGCCCCCTGCACAAGCACTCTCGTAACAGGGGGTAACGGAATTAGCGACCGTTGCTGCCATTGCCGCTCCCTGTCTTTATGATAGGCTTGGGAGTCGGTTGCGGCACATCTTTATCATCTACTACTAGATTCATAGAGAAACCGACAATAGCAAATGCGGCAAAGAAGACAAACGAAAACATCAAAGACATTTCTGCCTTATAGAAATGCTTTCCCCTCCTGATATTCGTCTGTTCGTTTATTGATACCGCCTCCGCAAGAGAGTCCACCAGATACGATTCAAACTTCTCTTCGGACACCTCTTTCTCATAGTTCCTGATCTCCATGGCATCCGACATGTACTTCATCCCGCAGTCACGCGTCATCTTGTAGACATGCCAGAAAGCCTTGATAAACAAAACAACTCCGGCGGCCACCAGGCTACAGCAGATAAGACTGTAAAGATCCCATGAAAAGTAAATTTTGAGAAAGTACAGAGCAAAAGAAGCCACCAAGGTCATTGCTACAATCAGAAAACTCGTTTTCTGATAAAACCCTTCCTTTACTCTGTTTTCTTCATCAAACCTGGACTTATAGTAGTTGTAGCCTACATCGGATTTCGGATTTACCATTTTTTCTTCTTTCTCGTTCATGGTCATAGTTTACTTTCAAGTTAACAGAAAAGCAACACACTGGAAAATTGCCCGGTCCGTAAGACTTACGGACCGGGCTGTAGTATGTATCTACGAATACATAGACAAGGAAAGTTATTCTTCGTCGTCAACGACGGTGATACCTGGAGCATTCCCTCCCGGAACCGGAGCATCCGGCGGGAATCCCGCCACAGCCTTCGGCGCAGGAGCCGGAGCCGGAGGAATATCCGGTTCTTCCTCCTGGATGCCGGCCAGAGCCTCATCTTCCGTCGGGTTGCGATATTCCTTGAGCAGGTCACGCATGATCTTCACGCGATAGGCGCGAGGCATTCCGAGGATGTTCGTGTTGCCCACCGTGATGATGCAGCCGTGCTTGGCGACAAAGCGAATCTCCTGAGCGTACGTAGGCTCGTCTGCGACCTGCGCCGGGAAAGCGGCGAAGAACTGGCGGTTCTGCGGGTTGCTGATGTCCGTCCAGACATAGGACTTACGCTGCGCGGCCAGATAGCACAGAGCCCCGATTGTTTCGTCCTCTGCGGCACCTTCCGGGAGTTCGATGAGCTTGGCGTTCCTGTGGACCATATCGAGGATTCCCCGGCGCATGGCATAGAACATGCCTGCGAAGTGGCCTTTCATGGAATTATGGGACACCCATTCGGCTCCCTTCGAGATCGCGTCAAGCAATGGCCCGGAGCGCAGGATCAGCGTATCCGGGTCCATCTTGATGACGACGCCGTCTGTATTGCCGTCGTCGTCACAGGCATTGACCATGCACTGCAATTCGCCGCGAATACACTCGGCGCCGTTGAGATTGACCCCACGGTCAAACGAAGTCTGGTGGTAATGCACCCCGGCCATCTCTTCGAGCGCATCGGCGAGCTTCCCGGGAATGGGGTCTCCCTTGTCGTCGAACAGGTGAATGTTGGCGAGAGGAAGCGTAGTACGTGCCTGCTCAATGGTGAGAGGGAGAATCTCCTCTTCGCCCCTGTAGCAGAAAATGACGATTGCCCAAAGATGATTTTCGTCGAGTCTTGATGATAGTCTCAGGCTGTGAAACATTCCTGAGGTGCACCGTGAGCGAAGCGAATGGTGCACCTCAGGACGGTTATACCGTCCGAGGGAATGTGTCACAGTCTGAGAATGCCATCAATAAAGGGCATATTTCGAGAATTTTCACTATGAACTAAAAAACAGCTCTCCTTCATGATGAAGAAGAGCTGCTGAATGTCGGTCTTAACCGTCCCTGGCTTCCAGCGTCCTGACGATCGCCTCGGCTCCTCGTTTGTACACGGTCACGGCCAACAGCTCTCCGTCGCGGAAGACAGCCCAGAAGCGGGTCCCCTTGTACTTCTCAATCGTCAGCATCAGGCAACACCTCCTTTCCGGGATGATGGCGGGACTTGAGCAGATGTCTCAGTACGGCCCCGATATTGGCTTCGTACATGTCCCATGTGTGCTTGTTGCAGGCGACAGCATAAAGGCACCGGGCATCAAGGATGTCGATGCCTTCACCACAGAGCCGGATGCAGCTTTCCTGTGTATCCAGTTCCGTCTCCGGAATCGGCGAATCCAGCAGGATGCTTTCGTCGTCGTCCAGAGACTTCTGCTGTTCTTCCTTCAGTTCCGGGAGATTCGCCAGAGCCGTCATGGACGGGCCGCGAATCGTCAGCTTGCTCAGTCCCAACGAAGGATCATTCTGATGTCTGCTGTAAAGCGACACGGCTTTCTCGATCCGGTCCAGTAGTTCCGTGTCCAATTCCAGATACACATACGGAGCATCCGTATCGTATCCGCTCGTGGAGCGCAGTTGCGCGATGATGGGCATCGTCTTCATGTCTCGTTCTCTTCCTTTCCTGTCGGAGTTACTTGCAGAAGAAGGCGATGACGCCCAGGATCAACAGCACGGCGAGCAGGTACGGAGCCACGGCCACCAGAGCCGACAGGATGCCGACGACAATCGGTCCCAGCAGACACAGCAGTACGAGCGCCACCAGGGCGATCATGATGCCTTTCATGTTCATGGCCGTGCCTCATGCGTTAACCCTTGTTCGGGATGATCGGCGAACCGGAGCGGCAGCGGACGCCCATTGCTTGAGCGCCTGCCGTCCGGCATAGGTAATCAGCCAGCAGTCGGGACGAAGCAGGAATTCCTCTTCCTTCGTACGGATGATGAACTCCCTCCCGGCCAGACTACGGACGGCATGCCTGACGCTTTCCCGTTCGATGCCACGGCATTCCTCCATTATCTCCTCGTCACTGCGTTCGAAATCGCCGTGAAGGTACAGCAGAATGGACAGCTCCAGCCCGGTCAGGGACGGAGTCCGTCTCATACGCTTCACCCGCAGATGATGTTTTCTTCTCATGGTTGTCTCAGGTCAGTTGTTCAGGGCGTAGCTGTCGGCCAGATCCCAGAGCTCCCGGTTCAGGCGCGTATTGCCGTCAATACCGTTGAGCGCCCGCAAGGAGCGGCGGCGGTAGACGTCATCCTTCCATGGCTTCAAGGGAACGCCTCCCCGGATCAGGTTTTCCTGAACCCGGTTGAAGCACTGCCAGACGGTAGCCGGACCTCCCGCCGTAAAGCCGATGTCGTTCCAGCGTCGGGGCGACAGAAGAGCTTCAGGGCATATCCTGTCTTCGTAGTCGTCTCCCATACGCAGCTGTGCCGCTTCATGAACGAAGTCCACCTGTCGCCTGTAGGGTAGTTCGACTCCCTGCATGCGATGGATGGCGTCCATGATACGGGGCGTTTCAGAGGCCAACTGGAGACTGGCCGCAATCACATCCTCCCCGGTATGGCCCATATGGCGGATGTTGATGGCGGCAATACGAGCCCCGACAATCAGACCATTAGTGCAGACCAGCCGGAAAATCCCGGCCATGAGCTGGTAGGAGCAGCTGCCGTTGTGACTGTTGATCATGACCACTTCGATGCGCTGCTCACGGTTGTGTTCCAGCACGTCCCGGTGGGCGAAGCGAATCAGGTGCTTGCGGGTGGGAGTGCCGTCAGGTTTTCGTGTGCGTTGTTCCTGGGCTCCAACGACGAGGAACCCGGCTTCTTCCATCTGGTCGAGTAGGGAGTCGGAAGAGACGAAGCGATATTTCTTCGAACGGCTGTCGTCCTCGCGGTCGGCAAAGACGGAGGGTGCGACACGCCGGACCTGGTTTCTATCCAGCGGGCTGTTGTCGCGGTTGCGATAGAGTTCGCGTGTGGATGTGTGAGTATTCATATTCATTGATGGTTGGTTTGTTGCAACAAAAAGCCCGCCTCCCGGAACAAAGCCGGGAGGCGGGCACTGGCAGGAAGCAGAGAATCTACTTCCTCATGGATATATGACGCGGAAAGAGAGGATTTTTCAGTTTAATTAACCAACTTATTTTCTCTCGAAAATTCAATGCGTGGAGGATTTATCGAAGATATTGTATGCTTGAGGCTAACTATCTCTTTTTAAATTCAGCTTGCCACGCTTTTAATCCATTAAAGTCAGTTTCAAGTTCGTCTGGTTCTGGAAGAGGAACTGGCGTTTCAAGTGGTTGAGAGTGTTCATATCTTGAATACTTCGTCATCAAATCATCAAAATATTTACAGTCTTCTTCCGATATTTTGGCTAGGTTGGAGATTTTCCCCATCGTATTTATTGCTCTTCTATATCGTTGGACAACATCAGCGATCAATTCGAACTCAATCATACGCTCCAAAAGTATTCTAAAATCACGACAAAGAGACTCGGCAAAGGGTTCATAACTTTCTTTCCCTTGTTCATGAAAAAGTTTCTTAGCGTTTGAAAGTCTATCATTAATGAGTGCGTTGAGAGCAGTAAGAGGATTTTTTGCAAAAAGTGGAGTATCTCCAGGTTCTCCTGTCCCCCAAGATTCTTCACGAATACAAATGATTTCAGGATTAATTTTAGCCTTTTTGGCGTATTCTTGAACCATACCGAGAAGTGAAAGTCGATGGGTAAAAATGATAATCTGTCGCCTGGAAGCAATGGAACAAAGACGTTTGACAACAGCCTCTTCATAATCTTGATCAAGGGATGAGATTGGATCATCAAATATTATAGGAGCAGGATGAGTTTTACCCATGACATCAGCAAGAAACGCCGCAATGGAGACAATACGGTTCTCACCTTCGCTTAAGACTTCATTAATATTATATTCAGCACCATCCAGCTGGAGAGTATGAAGAACCTTCCCTTTAGAAACTTTGGACTTAATAAGTTTAACTCGAATTTTGGATGCCCCTAAAGTTCTAAGTTCGTCATTGAAACGATTAACAAAAGCATCTGTAATAAGCTCTTCTGCTAATTCACCTTTTTTGATAGACAATGCTCTAGAGCTAGTTTTCTTTTTAGCTTCCTGAAGTCGATCAAAGAGCTGAAGACGATTAACTTCTTCTTGAATTGCAATTTTTTGTTCAGCAATCCACTTTTTTGCCTGTAGATTCTTTAGCTTAATTTGTAGTTCTGCACGATTATCAACAGAAGCATCTTCCTCATATTTTTTTGCCTCTATTTCATAACTTTTAGAAATTATTTTAATTTTTTCAATCCATTCAGTGGACGGGATAGAAAGCTCCCAAGTTTCTTCTGAACCAAATGATGATACTTTTGACTTCCTATCTTGGAGGATTACTATTGTGTTACTTATATCATCAATAAGTTGCTGGCATTCAATACCAGCAGCATTTATTTTTGTTGTTAGCACTTCAGAATTGGGCATATTAGGCAGAGAATCAATTGCCTGTTTGACATTTTTGGCGGCGGCGTTAGCTTGTCTCTGCATTTCACCCTTTATATATGATTCAAAGGACATAAACCGTTTCTTGGCTTCCTCTGATAAAGGCTGTTGGCAAAGTAAACAGACTGAGTCATCTTGGATATAGGGGAATTCTTTTCCTCTATATGCTAGTTCTTCTGAATATTGTCGTGCCGCTTTCCATAGTTCTCTCCATATATCAGACCCAATGCCTTCGAGCTTTGCGTCCCTAAATACATCTTTTGCCGCCGCTTCAGCAGCAGCTCTTTTTAAAATAAAATCTTTATAGAGAATGTTAATTTTTTTACAATTTTCATCGGATAGTTGCTTAAGATAAGTTTGGATATCACTGATAAGGTCATCAATGTGACTTTTTTTTATCCGGAATTGTTTGGCTTTTTCGGCAGGAGACGTTTCCGAAATTCTTTTCTGAAGCTCTTGCAACTTTGTTTCATCATCCGGCGAGAAAGAACAATAGGATTCAACTTCGTCAGTAGTTATTTGGGCATTAAGTTTTCCAAACCACGCTCCACCGTCGGTATCAAGAAGAAAATTGGGTATGCTTGGCATTTTTGATTCAAGTCTTCTGGAATCTGCATCAAGTTGAACAGCAACACTCTCACAAACATCAGTCAGCCTACTGAAAAAAGACAAGACCGGAGGTTCGTAACAGACTTCACCTTCACTCCCCATAAATACTCGGCCAAACGAAGTGTCAAAAAGGTCAACAGAAGTAAGGTCGTCACAAATTCCCGATCCAACCCATTCATATTCATACAGAGCACCACCCTTGGAAAAGGACACTTTAGCTTTTTGATCAACATTTTTTGAAGAAAAAACATTTTTGTACAGTTGTCCACGGACACAGTCCCTAGACCCGCAAATATGCTTGAGGAGTCTTACATAGCCAGATTTGCCGGAACCGTTCTGGCCGTAAACAACAGCGATATTACTATTACCAAAATTAAGTGGCTTTCGAGGGGCCAACTTGTTCACCCCTACAACTTCTTTGATGGAACACAAACGTATTTCTTCATTGTCTTGCGAATCAAAAATTCCATCAGGAATGCTACAATCAATATCAGGGAATTCATCATTGGCTTCTTGCTTGCACAACACTGCCAAATTAGAAATAGTGGCATCATCCAAATCTTCACCGTTTATCAAATGTTTTGCTGCGACTTGCAGCCACTTCGGCCTTTTGGCTAACCACGACTTTAATACAAAAAAACCCATTTGTTTACTTTCCTTTCAAATAACACATGTATTGTAGAATATTATTTAATCAGTAGAATGCTTAGAAAGAAAAACTATTTCAGATTCTAGATGTCCCTTTCCGGCTGTAAAAGAAAATTTCCATATTCTGTCGACAGGACGTCATAGTTTACATGTAAGATTTTTTGGATGCAATTCTAAAAATCTATGATTCAAAAAAATCAAATCATATTACCTTTCAGCTAAAAAGAAGCCAACCCTCACGGTGGGCTTCTGAAGCGACACTATTCCTTTACTGCTTGCACCACCCGGAACATTCCTTCCTGTACTGGCACCAGGAGCATTGCATCCCGGGCTGTGGATGGAAACGTTCGGTAGTGATGCCTTCGTAGGCAATCCTGTACAGGTCGGTGATGCGCTGCTTGCGCTGTTCGTCAGCGGGCGGAATCTTGACCCGGATCACCTGGGGTGTCTTCGTCTTGACCAGGTAGATCAGATCCAGTGACGGAGGCGTGTCTCCCGCGGCTTCTTCGATCATCATCTGGTAGGTGACCAGCTGGAGTTCATGATCAAAGGCGGCATGCTCGGCATCAGGTTTGGCGGCAGCGGATTTGTAGTCCACTGCCGTCAGGTCGTGCTGGACGAGGTCGATGACGCCTCGTACGGGAACCGGCAGACCGGGGATGGTAGCCGACAGTCCTACTTCCACTCCCAGAGGCATCTGTGAAGTAACCTTGTCGGAGGCCATGTAGGCCTTGACGGTGTTCCAGGTGCAGGAACGGACTTTTTGTCTCGTTTCTTCGTCGGCGTAGTCCACCGGGCCTTCCGTCTTCTCCAGCTCCAGGAAGTGGGAGGAGAAGGCTTTTTCCATGATTGCCTCACTGCTATCCTCTCCTCGCCACCGGGCGAGGTTGAAGGACTGGAGTGTGGCGTGGATGGCTTTTCCGACATGCAGGGCGACCGTTGTCGGTTTCCGTATCTGCGCCACCCTCTCGAAGAAGAAACGAAGGGAACACGACAGGTACGATTTGACCGAGGATGGAGACAGGTAGTCCGGGCGTATGGCAGAAGTAGGAGAAGCTTCCGGAGGAACCTTCTTCACCACTGCGATAGCCGGGTGCAGGGAGGATGAACGTATTGGCTGGGTTGCAGGAGCGATCATGGTCAGTATGGGTTGGAGCCGCTGGCATAGGCAGTAGCGGGACGACGGGTGTAGTTGTTCCTGCCTGATGTCGAACGTTTGGATGACGAGCCAGAGCGGTTCATCAGTTCGTCGATCAGCCCCGAAGCTTCCATGCGGTTGAGTATGGCAACGGACTTGTTGAATCTCCGGGAAGCCAGTTCGTTCAGGGCAGAGTCAGCCAGTCCGGCCTTCCCGGCCAATTCCAGGATGAGCGACTGTTGCTTCTCCGAGCACTTCCATGCAGGAACAGTTGCAATAGAGCTCTCAGGAACGCTTGCAGGAGGTGCTTGCCTCACGGATGATGCAGATGTCGTCTGCGGACTGAAAGCCCCGGGAACAGGCTTTTGTGTAGGTTGTAAGCCGTAATGTTCGTCGGGGACAAATCCTACCTGTTGGATCTGAGCGTCTACGGCAGCCTGAAGGGAGCCGTAGAGCCGTTCTGTTTCGAATGGCAACTCTGATGTGTTGCTGATTTCCGTTTCGATGGAGACTTCGAACTGATGGGAGGAATACCCCGGCAGTCCGAGACGTTTGCTGTAGTTGGCGATGAGTTTGATTGCCATGGTGGTGGTTCTTTCGTTGTTGATGGGTGGATACAGAAAAGCCGCCATGTCCGGGATGGGAGCATGGCGGCTTTTGTGAATAATGACAGGCAGGTAAGTTCCTGTGTCTGGTATATATGACGGTGAGGGAGGTGTTATTTCAACATGACTTTCTGGCCCCTATCTTCCGTAACGTTCATGTTGCCATGATTGTTATGAGATGGATAATCCAATGGGAGAGAGCAAGGTATCATTTGGAGGCAGTACTAGGTAACTCAAAGATCTTGTAGAAAATAACGAGCGCTTTTCCTCAGCATGTCGGCATCTTCTCCTCTGCCATTTTTTCTCAACTTTGACTCCAATTCCCGGGCTCTGTCGGCGAGGGCATTCAACTTGTTTCGAATCCCGGTATTCCTTTGTTGAATTGCTCCCTCAAGTATCCGGGCTTTGCGCCTAGCGTTTTCCGCTCCTGACGGATCGGTACGGCCAGTAAGAGCGTTGGGGGTCATGCATGAGACAGCCCATGATTCAAGGCTGGATATTTGCTTTTCGTCTTTGATGTTCTGTTTACGAACCAGGGATATCTCTTGCTTTGACCTATAAAGGTCGGTAACGACAGAAGCGAGATCGTTAAGTAGTAGTTGATCATCCTCTTTTGCGTCCTTCAGAGCCCGCTTAATGTTGACGATGGACATTTTCCCTGCATTAAGATTGCCGGACGATATATCTTGTAAAACCACTGGTTTTTGAGCCTCCTCGGGAGAAAGGGAAATCTTTTCCTTTCCCTTCATCTCCTTACTCTTCGCGTTTGCCACGGCTTCCCGTAATGCTTTCACACAGTCCGTTTGCCTCAAATCAACAGCAAACATCAGCGCTGTGTACCCCTTCTTATCTTCTTTCGCATTGATATCCGCTCCGGCGGCTATCAATGCTTTCACGCAGTCCGCATATCCAAGAGTAGCAGCTATCATGAGGGCTGTACTACCATCCTTCAATTTCGCGTTCACATCCGCCCCTGCTTTCAGCAATGTTTTCACGCAGTCCGTATGTCCCTTAAGAACGGCCCTCATAAGAGTTGTAATTCCATCCTTATCTTTCGCGTTGACGTCTGCCCCTGCTTTCAGCAATACCTTCACACAATCAACATTGTTCTTAGCAACAGCTGCCATAAGAGCTGTCCATCCATTCTTGTTCTTCGCATTGACATCCGCTCCAGCCTCCAGCAATGCTTTCACACAGTCCGTATGTCCTCCATCAACGGCTAACATGAGAGCCGTTTCCTCATCTTTAGTCTTCGCATTGACGTCTGCCCCGGCTTTCAGCAATGCTTTCATACAATCTGTATACCCAAGACCAGCAGCCAGCATAAGAGCTGTACCACCATTCTTGTTTTTTGCATTCACATCCGCTCTTGCCTCCAGAAGCGATTTCACATAATCAACATTGTTTTTAACAACAGAAACTGTAAGAGCTGTTGCTCCATTCTTATTCTCCACATTAACGTCTGCCCCGGCTTCCAGCAATGTTTTCACGCAATCCGTATGTCCCTCATCAACGGCTAACATGAGAGCCGTTCCCCCCTTCTTATTCTTCGCGTTTACATCCGCTCTTGCCTCCAGTAATGCTTTCACACAGTCTGTATGTGCCGTAAGAACAGCTGCCATAAGAGCTGTATCCCCATCATTAGTTTGCACGTTTACATCCGCTTTTGCTTCCAGCAATGTTTTCAAGCAATCCGTATACCCTAGACCGGTAGCGAGCATGAGAGCTGTCCATCCATTCTTATTCTTCGCATTCACATCTGCTCCGACGACCAGCAATGCTTTCACGCAGTCAGCATTATTCTTAACAACAGCAACCATAAGCGCTGTTCTCCCATCTTCATCTACTGCATCTACGCGAGCTCCATTTTCGATCAATTCTGAGAGTTCTGAGTCAATTTGCGCGATTTCTTCCAAGGCCATTTCTTTCTCGTACCTCTCACATGAGAGAAGAAGTGAAGTGGGAATCAACGCAAGAACTGCAACGCGACCGATTCGATATATCTTCGAATTCATATGGTTCTACATAGGTTTATAGTAACATAAACGATATGCTCAAGGTGATCATTTAGTTTTATTATATTTGAAAATCAACTTATTGATGTAATAAATAACAAATATAGCGCAAGCAGTAGAACAGATGGAAATAATGTTACCAACGATCAACCAATGCTCAACAGCTCCTAGGCTGGAAGCCCCTCCTGAAGCAACAAGAACAATAAACCCTAATATATTAAGAATACAATATGTTAAAAATGGCCATAATTGAATGCTTCCGGGGCGTTTTAGAAGCTTATTTCCTAATGAGCTTATTTTGCAAAAGGCAACAAATCCCCAATAAAAATTAAAAAGTGGAATGAAAAGAAATCCTATAGCTTGGCCGGGAGAAGGAATACGAATACGAGCGGAAATATTCTGCAATACCTTCCATGCCTTGAAAAGCCGGATCAATAGCAAGATAGATGCTGTCAACAAAGTCAATCGGCACATCAATCGGCAAATCATGAAAGCATCATAACTACGCTCACTGAATGCTATGGTTAACGCTATACTCAGAATTGATGATGCGCAGAAAAAACTACAGGCAACCCAGCTTTGGGGTTCCATGTAGTAAGTGACAGGGCGAGTATCCAGAATATCCTCTAAAGACACCCAATCTGTCATGCCCTGTTTCCACCCCAACTCGGAACCATACAGCTTTCCTGTTTTTACAGAGTTCTTTAGTTCATCTAAAGAATATGGCCCTTGCTTATTGCCATCATAATCCGCTACATAATACTCTTTCTTGAAATTATCAGGAATCGAAGGCGGTGGCGGAGGAATAATAGCAGGGAGAGGAGGTGTGTTCGGTTTGCAATCGGCAGTTCTCCTCTCATCATTTGTTATTCTCTCTACGTTCGACATCATTGTTTCAATGAGTATCCAGCTATCCATTCCCTCCTGCCAAACAAGCGTGCCTTTCGGGTATTTACCTGCTTGATACCGGGTAATGAGATCTTTTTCATCATATGGCCCTTCCTGTGCTTTGTCGGGCAAGGTGACATAATATTGCTTGTTGTTCATAAATTCCAAATGTGGCAAACGAATAGAAATGGACGATTTTAAATGCAGGAAGATATTCTCTTGCGTGAATATCTTCCTGCTTCTTACATGATCTACAAAGGCATACCGTTCGACTTGAGAATCCCGCGCCCCTGGCAACGCTGGCATTTCTGCCCTCCGATATTGCCCTTGCCCTGGCACCCCGGGCAAACGATCACTCCCTGGTTCTGTTGATGGCAAATGGCGTCCTCTACAGATTGCTGATGGGAGGAAGCCTGTGACTGACCAGTCATCATGCAAATAGCCGCCAACGTAATAAGTGCGGCAATGCCGCCTGTAATGTATTTCTTCATATGGTTTCCTTTCGTTTATGTAGCTGTTGAACCGGAGCTACAAAATCCGGCTTACTCCAGAATGGAAGAAGATGGTTGCAGAATATGCCTCTTAACCCGCTTCCAGTTGCGGCAGGCCAACGTTCGAATACCGGAATCCGACTGGCTGATCAGGATGCCATGCACTGCCTGCTCTCGTTCCAGAACGGTGCGGCGTTCCTTCTCGGTGAGAGTACCGGGATGAACGACCTCGACGATCACAGGCGTCATCTTCCCGTCGGGGAAACAAACCATGCACCGGTGCTCTACCGTTTCCATCCCGTCCGGCCAGGTAATGACTCCGGCGCTTTGCACCTCCTTCAGGGAATGCCATTGAAACCCTTCCGATGAATCATTCCCATGGCAATCCGGGTGACGGCAGTCCGCGCAGCGGTACCCCAGCGGCTCTCCGCATAAATCGTCCACCAGAACCTTGTGTCCGACAGCCAGCCCGCCCTGCCGGTCGGCCTCCAGATTCTGGACGACATAACGGTGCATGGCCCGTTCGACGAGCATCAGTTGATGGCCTCCGCATCGGGGACAGGTGAACTGGATGATACTTTTCATTGCCGGCATCTCGTTTACATTGCCTGTATATCTCCTTTTTACGATTTTAGTCAACCTGAAAATCTCATTTTAATCTCAAAAATAGGGATGTTATATAACCGTATTGCCATTCCTGAGCGATAGTGCTACATTCCGAAACATGGCGGGAGCGAATCAGGATGAGCTGAAAATGAATGTCAAGCTGTGGCTCAAGGCCAACGGTTTCGACTACGCATGGCTTGCCGAACGATGTTTCGTGACGGAAGCGACCGTCCGCAACTGGATGGCGAAAAAGCCCATTCCCGCCGCCAAGGAACACATCATCCGGGAACTCATCAAGCAGCTCCCGCTGACTCTCCCGAGCCGGGTGCAGGTGGAAGAGGAGACGCTGATTACCCTGAAGCTCGATCCGGATACCCGCAAGGTCCTTGAGAAAAAAGCCTTCTCCCAGGGCAAGACCCTGAAGGAGTTCCTGGCCGACGAAGTGCCGAGGCTCGGCAATCCCCCGCTTGCCTGATATGGACGCCTCCGGCTTCGCATTGCCTCCGGGATCTCTGCTGGGCAATTACAAGTTGCTCAAGGCGCTGGGCCAGGGAGGCTTCGGCATCACCTACATTGCCTGGGACAGCCAGCTCAGGCGCAACATTGTTCTCAAGGAATGTTTCCCCCTGGGGTTGTGCAGCCGGGATTCGAATACGGGAGAGATCATCCCGTTGCCCCATGCCTCCCGGGATGTCTACCGGACGGCCATGGATTCACTCCGCAAGGAGGCGCAGACGCTGGCTTCCCTGAACCACGAACGCATCGTCCGGGTCTACGATGTCTTCGAGTCCCATGGCAGTATCTTCTACGTGATGCCATGGCTGGAAGGCGGTTCGCTGCGGGAACGCATGGACGAAGCCGCTTCCGGGAAGAGCACGATCACCCCAGAGCAAGCCGCCGAGTGGCTTCTGCTCCTGCTGGATGGACTGGACTATCTGCATGGCAAGGGCATTTACCATCGCGACATCAAGCCCGGCAACATCCTTTTTGACGAACGGGGGCTGCCTGTGCTGATCGACTTCGGGGCGGCTCTCAACAAACCGGAAGTGACCTGTACGATCACTCAGGGAGAGTTCTCGTACGCCTATGCCTCCCCGGAACAGATCACCGGAAAAGGCGAAATCGGTCCATGGACGGACTTTTATGCGTTGGCCGCTACCTGGTACGAGTTGATCTCGGGAATTTCCGTCGAACCGGCCGACAGGAGGCTGATGCGGGATGATATCGTCCCGCTCTCGGGCATGGCTCTTTCCCAGCCATGGCCCCGGGAATTGCTGGCATCCATTGACAGGAACCTGCGGCTCAGGCCTGAAGAGCGTTGTCAGACAGCCGGACAGTGGAAGGAATGGCTACAACAGGGAAAGCCCAGAGGATTACGGAAAACGGGAGCTTCCGGAAAATCCGTTTCCTCCGCAGTCACCGTTGCCGTTATCATTCTTGCACTTGCCGGCGTATGGCTATGGCAACAGTCGTCCCGGACTGATACTCCTCCATCCGCGTTCAATACGGGCGGTCAATGGGCAGCCAAACCTTCTCAGGAATTCAGGGACGCCCTGTACAGAAAAATCCGAGCCTACTACAAACTGGATGACTACCTTGGCAAAGCGAAGGAATACGAACGGAAAGTCCAGACGGCGCAAAGTCAGTGCCTCAAGGAGATGGATGAATTGAAACAGGAGCTGGAAAAGGAGATTCTGTCCCTTGTGACCTACAATGACGCCATGGATTACCTCGACATCATCGGGAAGAGATATGATGCATTGATGAAAAAATGGAGCGCGAGCTCTGAGGAACTGAATAATGGGTATCTCCATGAAGTCCTCCTGCCCCTGGCTAAGATCACTGATAACATGATTGCCACCTATCCGGCTGAAACCAGGGAGGAAGAACTATTGCTCCCCGCCATGGAAGACAGAATTCAGAAAGAATGCAATGATGTGCAACTCGCAGAATTTTTCTGGAAATTGAATGATGTTATCAGTAAGGACTCCACGGATCAAATGAGCTTCCTGATGAACATGGCCCAGAAACGGGCACAGGAATTACCCGTTTCTCAAGAATGACGATGTGTCAACAACCCATCATCAATAATGGGTGTCAGAAAATCAAAAAGTGCGGGGGAACAGAATACTGCTGCTTTCTTCAAAGAAAATACATCACCATATACCGAAGCGTTTAACGGACTGAGGCTGAAAATTACTTGCGACTCTTCCTGTTCTCCAGCTTTTTGATATCCTGCTCCAGTTCTTTCACATAGTCCTGTTCCGCCTGGTGTTCGGCCAATAACCTGCGGTGTTCTTCATAGAAGCGGTATTGTTCCCGGACATGTTCCCGAGCCTGTTTCATTGACCGGTTTCCCTTGCCTTTTAGTACACGCCTTCCCATGAGACGAAGCAGTTCGTTAAGCTTGTCTTCCCACTCATGCAGAAATATCTCACGGCGGTTCTTTGCCTGATCCTCGACAAAGTCCAGGCACAGGGAGGTCAAACGATTGAAATCGCTGATTTCTTCCTCGTTAAGGTAGTTCTTTGCAACAGTGATATCACTGGCATGGATTCGGTCTCCAACCCAGCTGGTCAACCCCATGTTGGGCGCTGATGCGTCTGCCCGCATCATCATCAATTCCGCAGCACTGTGTCCGGTAATGGCGTAGTGCAGTTTGTTCTGAATCGAGCTGAAAAACTCCGTCGTTTCCTTTCCGGACGGCATATAGTCAGCCGCCATGGCAAAAACATCCTTGATGCGCAGGTACATGCGCCGTTCGCTGGCACGAATGTCCCGAATACGCTCAAGCAATTCATCAAAGTAGTCCGGCAACGGTGTCGTTCCGGGAATCGGCGGGTTCTTCAAGCGTTCGTCATCAATGGCAAACCCCTTGATCATGTATTCCTTCAGGCGCTGGGTCGCCCATATGCGAAATTGAGTGCCCCGTATGCTATTCACCCGGTAACCGACGGAAATGATCATATCGAGGTTATAAAACGTGATGGAACGTCTAACCTGACGCATACCCTCCTGGCGAACTTGTAAGAAATCCTTACAAGTTCCTTCCCTTTCAAGCTCAGCATCTTCATAGATATTCTTCACATGCATGATGATATTTTGCACGGATGTCTGGAACAGTTCGGCCATCATCTGCTGGGTCATCCACAATGTCTCATCATGAATGCGAAGATCCAGACGGATGTTGCCATCCGGAGAAGTATACAATAACAGCTCTCCGGGAACCGGGGTTTCGTCTTCTGTCGGCAGATGGGTCATACCTTGTCTTCTTTTCGATCAATCCATATTGCAACCCGAATAACGGCAGTCATTCTGGAACAACAAGCCCAATGGAGCATAGCAAAACCGGCATGCATGCAAAGCTCAAAGCTCACATCATCCGACGACTTTCATCAAAAGGCATCACTCCCATGGGAACATTTCTTGAAATAACTACAGCCGCTATTTTAGGAAAACGCATAAACTTGAAATAGACAAGCAGGTTATTTTAGGTTAATCATAGCCATATGAAAAGGGAGCATACGGGAGACTACGAGATTACGGCGGTAGCGGGAGAACAGGTGAAGGCGTTTATTCCTTCGCCGTTGCCGCCCGTCCCGGGAATAGATATCAGTCCCGAATTGCAGCAATCGCATGACCAGGCTCTGATTGCGGTCGGTGAACTCAATTCCCTGACCTCTCTTTTGCCGGACTATTCACTTCTGTTGTATTCCTACGTCCGCAAGGAAGCCGTCTTGTCGTCAAGAATTGAAGGCACCCAGTCTTCACTGTCGGACTTGCTGGTGTCGGAAATGGATGGGATTCCCGGCGTTCCCCTGGAAGATGTCACGGAAGTCAGCAATTACGTTGCCGCCATGCAGTACGGCCTGGACAAGATCCGGGAAGGCCTGCCCCTGTCGTTGCGGTTGATCAGGGAGATGCACGAAGTCTTGCTAAGAAAGGGCCGGGGAGAAGGCAAGAATCCGGGAGAGTTTCGTACAAGCCAGAACTGGATCGGCGGAACAAGGCCGGGCAATGCCGTTTTTGTGCCGCCTCCTCCTCACCGGGTTATGGAATGCATGGGTAAGCTGGAACTGTTTATTCATGATCCCGCGCTCCTATTGCCCGTTCTCATCAAGGCGGCGTTGGTGCATGTGCAGTTCGAGACCATTCACCCATTCCTTGACGGAAATGGCCGCCTGGGACGTTTGCTGATCACCCTGATGCTTTGCGATTCCGGTGTCCTGAAAGCCCCAATTCTATACCTCAGCCTGTTCTTCAAAGTCCACCGTCAGGAATACTACCGTCTTCTCAGCGACGTAAGATCAACAGGGGACTGGGAAGCGTGGCTCTCCTATTTCCTCGAAGCTGTAACACTGACATCCCGGCAGGCAGTGACGACCGCCAGACAGATTGCCCGGCAAATATCCGATGACCGGAAGATCATCGAACAAACAGGCCGTTCCTCGGCAACGACATTGCTTATTTTCGAATGTTTTACACGAAAGCTGATTGCCGACAGCAAATACATTGTTGCGGAAACCGGCCTGAGCCCCGCCACCGTTAACAGCGGTTTGACTCGTCTTCAGAAACTGCACATCGTTTCGGAAATAACAGGAAAGAAGCGGGACAAAATTTACAGCTATACCCGATGCATGGAGGTGTTGAATCAAGAATTTGAGTATGATACGGAATAGTAATATTTATCCTCCGGTAAACGTTACAGAAAATGAGATCATCACGTATCCAGCAGAAGGCAGGGAAGAAGAACGGGCAGCTTCCCTGATGAAAAACCAACCTGTTCTTTGCCTAATTGATTTCTTCCAGTTTCGGCAGGGACTGGACGATGCGGACGCTTTCCATGCTGACCCGGATCACACGCTTGAGCAGGTCAAGGATGTAGCGGGAATCATTGTGTTCCCGGCGCCAGTCATTGGGATCATTCAGAATGCCGCTCTCCTTGTCCGTTTTGACCTGATAACGTTCCATGACCCATTCAATGGCTGACTTGCCATTGACGATGTAGTCATAGGCCTCAAGAGGTATCCCCTTGATAACAGTGCTTCTGTTGTAAATAATGATATCCTTGACTTCTTTTTTGGGGAATTTCATCTTCTCGACGGCATCATCTCCATGGCTTTCTTCCGCAACCGGCCAGGGGTCTGCCATTTCATAATTCAAATGCCACTCTGCTAGTTCCCTCCCGGCCTTGCTGAATGCCCAAAAATCCTTTGCATACGGAATCCGGGGCAATTCCTTTTTCAGGTTGCTTTCAAAGCGTTCCCGGTATTCCGGCGAATGCAGGATGCCGTAAACGTAGTAGAAGATGTCTTCCCGGGAAATCCTGGAGTCTCCGTACGCCTGCCGGAACTGATTCCAGGCAAAATCCGTGATGGCATTGCGGCGGATGTAATCCCCCTTGCGTTCATCCAGCTCCAAACCCAGAGCATTCTCTGACTTGTCTTTCTTTTCATACCAGTAGAGCGGGAAGCATTGCCCTTTGGAAATCACCTCCAAATCCGGAATCATATTGCTTATGAGACAGGAAAATGGTTTCGTGGAACCATTGCCCGTTAATTGAATCACCAGATTCCCATGCTGTTCCGTCGGGAAAAGCTTTGGTTGTTGATATACCCTCTCATTCCACATCCTGTCGAAATAAAGATTGGCTTTGCAAAATGGCCGATACAATGCCGGGCGAATATGGGCTGCCGAAAAGTAAGCCTGTCTTTTGTTCTTCACATTGGTCAGGGCAGCCCATGTCCAGCTGATGGATGCAGGATCATAGGTAACCTCCGGCTGATTTAAGTGGACATTGTAAAAATCAATGGTCTTTCTCATGCTCCGTTCCAAAGCGGAACGGGAAAAGTTATAGCACCAGGCATCACGCTGTGTTTTTAAGCCATTGGAAAAAATACTGAAGATGGCCTTGCTGGTTGATTTTCCTTTGGTTTCCTTATCGCCTATGGGCATAAAGTTACTGAAGCCGGGATCACGATGGCTGATCCAGTCGCCGTGTTCGTCAGGCGTCAGCTCTTTCCAAGAGATGGAGTCGATGTCTTTGAAATTCCTGATGATGGAAAGCTTTTCTTCCCGGGAAAGATAGTCGCCGATATCGTAATAAAAGAGCCTGCCCGTGCCAGAATGCCCTTTCTTCTTTACGAGAATAGTGATGGCGACAGGAGTCCGACTGCCGGAACCAAAAACATTCCCTTTTTCTTTTTGTCTCTGAATTCCTGATGTTCGAGCATTTCCGCGAAGATTAAAACAGTAAACTGAGGAAAATTCATCCAACAGCGTCTTGCGAAAACCATTCATGGCGTTGTTGTCAATGAATGAACCATTCGTCACAAAGGCGACGATGCCGTCTTCCGTAATGCGGTCGCTGGCCCAGCGGAAGGCGCGGATGTAGGAGTCGTAAAGGCTGTTTTTATTGGTCGCTTTCGTACCTTGTACATAAGTTGTTTCAATACGCTCATCCAGGGCGGGATAAGTTTGATTCCGATTATTGTCATTGGCGGATTTCTGCCCTACGGAATAAGGAGGATTGGCCATGATGACGCGGATGTCCTGACTATTCAGGCGCTGGACGCGTTCGGCATTTTCAGAGAACATTTCGCTGAGAAAATCTCCTTTTTCGCCCATCTGGAAGGTGTCCGTCAGACACAGGCCTTCGAAAGACTCGTAATCTTGAGTCTTCATGACGCCATGGTAGGCTTCCTCAATGTTCACGCAGGCAATGTAATAGGCCAGCAGGACAATTTCACAGGCAAAGAGTTCTTTCCTGTATTTACGGGGCAGGTCCTTCCTGCTGATCAGGCCGCTCTGAAGCAGACGCACGATGAAAGTGCCCGTTCCTGTAAAGGGATCCAGAATGCGCACATTGTTTTCCGCAAGGCCTTTGGACAGTCCGAATTCCTTCTTAAGCGCAGCATGAACGCTGTGGATGATGAAATCCACAATTTCAATGGGGGTGTACACGATGCCCAGTTTATCCGCCATGCGGGGGAAGGCATTCTTGAAGAATTTGTCGTACAGTTCCACAATGACTTTCTGCCGGCCTTCCGCATTGTCAATGCCCGCGGCGCGTTCCTTGACGGATTCGTAAAACTGGGTCAACTTTTTTGCATCCTCTCCGGAGGTTTTTTCCTGAATCAGCTCCAGCATCCTGTTCATATTGCGGGATACGGGGTTTTGCTCCGCAAAAGGATAGGAATCAAACAGGGCATCGAATACCGGGCGGGTGATCACCTGCTGAGCCAGCATTTCAATAGCATCATCCCGCGAAATGTTGGGATGGATATTGTTGCGCAAGCCGGACAGGAAGGAGTCAAATTCCTGCGCTCCATGCCCTTGTTGAAGCAGGTCGTCAATAGAGGCCATCTGCCGTTCGGCAATAACGGCGATGTCTTTGGCCCAGGTATCCCAATACCGCCGGTCACCGCATTTTTTGACCACCCGCGCCAGAATGGCTTCACGCCATTCGCCCACAGGAAAAAGCCACGTGCCGGAGCCGGAATCTCCGCCCGCTGCGGCTCCGTCCCCTCCTTCGCCTCCGCTTCCTTTACTACGGCGGCGTTTATCCGAGCCTTTTCCCGTTCCATCCACTACGTCAATAATGGAGCTGCGGCCTTTGTTGAGGTCTATCTTGTTGATTTCCGCGTTGAAGCGGTCATCATGGGCGCGAAGAGCCTGAAGAACATCCCAGACAACACCGTATTTTTCATCATTGTCCAGCACTTCTTCCGGCGTTTTCCCTTCCGGAATGCCGATGGGGAGAATGATGTAACCGTATTGCTTGCCGGGGGAACGGCGCATCACGCGGCCTACCGACTGAACGATATCCACCTGGGAACGCCGGGGGGAAAGGAACATGACGGCATCCAAAGCAGGAACGTCCACGCCTTCAGACAAACACCGGGCGTTGGAAAGGATGCGGCAATGGCGTTCCCCGGCATCGTCCTTAAGCCAGCCAAGAAGGTCATTGCGTTCCTGCGTATTCATCGTTCCATCGACGTGCCTAATTTCACAAGGCAGGAAGCTTTCTCTGCCCTGTTCATCAATCGCAATCTGATCGACAATCACGTTCATTTGATTGCAAATTGACTTGGAGTCGGCAATCCGCCCGGCAAAGGCCACGGCGCGCCTCATCGGGGCGGGATCAAAAGCAAGCGTATCCTCATCTGGTTCTTCCGCAGGCAGAGAGTCCTGTTCCGGTTCATCCTGCGGAGCGGAATGGACAATGCGGTACATTTTCTTGCGGAGGCCGTTGTAACAACCCAGCAGTTTGACGGCATCATCAAGTTTCAATTCATTGCCGTCATCCTGAAGTTCTTTCTTGAAGACCTCCCTGACATAAGCCTCATCCACGCACAGGACGAGAACCTTGTAATCGGAAAGAAGATTTTCCCGAACCGCGCGGGAAAAAGGCAGACGGTGAAATTCCGGGCCATAGGTCACCAGATCATCCATGGAGGCGACGATAGCCCCGCCCTCTTCCGCCTTCTTTTTGCTGCTTTCCGTATAAATGCGGGGCGTAGCAGTCATGTACAGCCTCTTGGCCGCTTTCAGAAAGCCGGCATCGTGCACCCGGACGAATGCGGATTCATCGTACCCGCCCTTTTTTTCATTCTTCAGGGAAACGCCCGTCGTGCGATGAGCTTCGTCACAGATGATGAGATCAAATTCCGGCAAATTTCCCAGCTTCTGAGCCTTGCTGATGACCTCAATGGACTGGTAAGTGGAAAAGACAACAAGCATCCCCTTTTTCCTGCTCCAAAAAGCGTATTGCCGGGCAACGCTTTGTGGATCAGTGCATGCTGGCGCCGGAAGGTCATTCGCAGTCAAATCTCCCGAATCATCAAGGGAGGAAGCTCTGGAATCCGAACATACCGCAATGGAATACATGGGGCATCCGCATTGGGCCGTCCACTCCCGCAAAGATTGGGACAAAAGGGCGATGCTGGGAACAAGAAATAAAACAAGCCCCTTGCCCTGAGTATATTCCTCAGCCAACTTCAGCGCCGTAAAGGTTTTTCCCGTTCCGCAGGCCATAATGAGTTTGCCGCGGTCTTGCGTCCTGAATCCTTCCAGAACCTTGTCAATGGCTTCCCTCTGGTGGGGGCGAGGCTGATGCTTTTGTTGCAAAGGCATTTCAACGCCGTGAGTTTTAGCGCACGCAGCCCAATCAATGGGGGAGTTTTCCAGATCGCTTAAGGATATCCGGGAACAGGGAATGGATTGCGCGTCTATCGTTTCGGAAAGAGGCAGATTCCATTTGTTCGTTGTCGCGACAATCATGCCGCTGGCGAATGGAAGCCTCCCCAAGTCTGTAGGCCATTGCATGTGAAGGCTCGCAAAAAAGGTGCCGACATCGGGCAAAGCCAGCAGGTGATTTTCATCATAGCACTTGCATTGGATGGCGCAGTATTCCCCGGAAACGGCTTCCCGCGCCACAAGATCAATCCCCTGGTCGATTTTCCCGTTGCGGTAAGGCCAGTCCATCCACATCCATACTTGTGAAAACCGGTCGCGATAAACTGGATCCGTTTCGAGATAACGTTTAACAAGAAGCTCAAAACGAGTTCCTTTGTCTTTTTCGGTGATGGAGGCTTCTCTGATGGAAGCCAGTATTTGACGAAAGGGAGATTGCATAGATAAGAAGCCGAAGGACAATGTAGAAGCAGGATACCAGATAAATACCTGGGGAAAAGAGTAAAAACATTGAACTCTATAGGCAGATGGGGGATAAAAAAGCCTTCCATCAGGAAGGCTTCCCAAGGTGAGCAGTTTACACCTGCCACACATCTTCGGGGGGAGGAGTCAACGATACCCCGTCTCTCGGTACGGACATACTAACCGTGCGAACACTCCGGCTCAGCCATACGAACAGTTCCGGGAACTTCTGATCGTTGATCTGCATAGGCGGGCGCCCCGGACTGATGCTGCAAAGCTCCGACAGATCGGCACGACCGATACCGAAGACAAACACGCTGAGCTTGCGGGCAGCCGTCAGTACCTTCAATCGTCCCTCCAGCTCCCGGTGCCGGGCGCTGGTCGGAACCCCGTCCGTCATCACGACGAGCCAGGGCTGGTAGTATTCCACTCCATGTTCCCGATAGGTACGTTTACGGCTGTCAAGTTCAGCCAAAGCCAGTTCGACGGCTTCACCTAGGAGCGTTTCATTCTCCTGTGACGTGGAGATCTTCAGGCCTGTGTCAGATTCACGGATCGGTCCGAACTCCTTCACCGTCGCCACCGTCCGGGCGAAAGTCATCACTGCTACATCGGCGGCCAGCTTCGCCAGAGGATCGGCGAGAATGTCGCTGACGAACCGCTGAAGCCCGACGTTGAGCTCATCCATCCGGGTGACGATATTGTCTCCCGTGACGATATTCCAGTTGATCCCGTCGGAGTGCTCCTGACGGAGGATGTGTTGGTTGTCGCCCCGGACGATGCCGTTCATACTGCTGCTGGCATCCAGCAGGAAGAGAACGGGAAGCCGGGCGTTGGCGTTGTTGCCGAACTCGCGCATGGCGGCGAGTTGTTCCTGTCTGGTTGGGGGTGTTGATGATGATATAGACATGGTTATTCAAATTAATGGTTGATGGTTGAATTCCGGAATGCCTGATTCAACGAACGGCGACGCCTGATGCAGAGCCTGCACAGGGGGCGGCCATGAGATTGCCGTAAACGCCGTGCGACATCGTCAGGAGCCTCCCGGAAGCGAATCCCGCAGTCCGTACAGATGTTGGATGTCATCTGTACCAGCAGACTCCGGGGCGGACAGGAACGGTCATGCAGGAGATCCCGGTACATGGGATGATTCCTTCTGCCTCCCGGCTCCATATCCCTGAGGTATTGATGAAAACAACGCGCCAGATACCCCGGCATGGCGCGTGGACACAAATCGCGACGCTGGACACAAGTAAGATTGTGACCGAGAGCATCGCGGAGCTTGCGGGGGAGATACGACCAGACATAACGTCCGGGGGTATCGGGCGGGTAGAATCCCGCCGGAGGCTTGTACGAAGCAAACGGGTACGGCAGCACGCCCTTTCCGGCGGCTTCCCGCATGTCTCCTTCTCCCCCTTGCCGGGCAAAGGGAGACAGGCCGAGCGTCAACGTCATGAAGAGCAGGACGGACAGGGCGTAGGCATCGTGGCTGCGGGTACGGAGAAAGTCTCCGAAGTTGCCTCGAAGTTCCGGAGCCCGGAAACGTTCCGTCCCTACAGAACAGGGATAGTCCTCGATCTGGAAACTGTCGGCATCCACCCAGCAGACGGTGCCATCAGGAGAAACCAGCACATTGCCGGGATGCAGATCGCCCAGAACGACACCGTATCGGTGCAGCGTATGGACGGATGCCGACAAGTTCAGACATAGCCTGGTCAGGTCGTAACGAGTCCATGAGGGGAATTGGTTCGTCAGCAGCTCCGCATGAAACGCGAACGCCCCGAGCGGAACACCGTCCGCCCGGGGCGTCAGCACGCCGACAAAGCGCCGCAGTTCATCGTACAGCACAGCACGAGGCCACACCACACACGGGGAACGAATGGGGCGGGAACACATCTGCTGAAGCTTCTGCTCGCGCCAACGTGTCCGTTGGTTCGGATGATAGAGTTTGGCAACGAGTGGCGATGCCGATGCTGCATGGGCAGCAAAGACGGAACCTTCACCTCCTTCCGCAATGGAATCTCCCAGAACGATTCGTTTCCCCTCACCTGAAAACAGAACATCCCAGGTCGAGTACTTCCCGCCATTGCCGCAGAGCGTTTCATCCAGCCGTCTTACTTGATGGTAAAGAGTGTATAATGTAGTCATGGAAACATGGCGGCAGGTAATAAGCCGTCATATATAGATGACGCGTAGGCGGAAAATATTTCAATTATGATTGATAAAATTATTTGACTGGACTATTTTATCAATCGTAAGGAGAAAAAAATGACGACTCTTATTCCGCGCCCCCAGTATACCGAACGCATTGCTCCGTTTATCGGCAAGAACATCATCAAGGTTCTTACCGGACAGCGTCGTATCGGCAAGAGCTTTATCCTGCGTCAGGTGATGGAGGAAATTCGCAGGAAGGAGCCGGAGGCGCACATCATTTCCATCAACAAGGAGCTGGAGCAATTCCGGGATATCCGTACCCATGAGGATTTGTCACATTATCTGGAACCTTTGCTGAGCAAGCCGGGGCCCCATTACCTGTTCATCGATGAGGTGCAGGAGATTGAGGGTTTCCAGTTCTGCCTGCGCAGCCTGCTGGCCGAGGAGAAGTGCGATATTTTCTGCACCGGCAGCAATGCTCAAATGCTTTCGGGGGAACTGGCGACCCATCTGGCAGGGCGTTCCGTAAGTTTCGATGTTCACAGCTTGAGTTACCGGGAGTTCCTGACCTTCCATCGTCTGGAAGCCGGACAGGAGAGCCTGAGGAAGTATCTGACGTTTGGCGGTATGCCTTATCTGGCTCATATCGGGCTGGAAGCCGATGTTCCTTTCGAGTATCTGCGTTCCGTCTATTCCACCATTCTGTTGAAGGATACGGTGGCCCGGGAGAAAATACGCAATGTGCATTTCCTGGAAGATCTCGTGGCCTATCTGGCCGACAATATCGGCAATCTGTTTTCAGCCAATAATATCAGCAAGTTTCTGAAGTCGCAGAGGGTGGATCTGTCTCCCCAGGTGACGCTGAATTACCTGCGGGCCTTGAGCAATGCCTATTTGATTCACCGGGTTTCCCGCGCGGAGGTGGGGGGCATGAAGATTTTCGAGACAGGAGAGAAGTTTTACTTCGAGGATATCGGCATCAGCCATGCCATTCGTGGCTTCAATTTCCGACGGGATGTTCACAAGGTGATGGAGAATGCGGTTTACCTGCATCTGATTCAGCAGGGGTATTCCGTCCATGTCGGACAGCTGAAGGAGCAGGAAATCGATTTTGTCGCCGACAAATCGGGAGACAAGCTCTATGTCCAGGTGAGCCTGAGTGTCGCCGATGAGAAGACATCCGCCCGGGAGTTCGGGAATCTGCTGGCCGTTCAGGACAATTATCCCAAGTATGTGGTGACGCTCAACGATATGATTCTGGGCGACAATCAGGAGGGTATCCGCCACATGAATCTGGAAGAATTTCTGTTGAAGGAATAATCGAGACAATCATCAGCTGGCAGTCAAAACCGGCAAAACACAGCAGTTCGTCGTACAGGTTCACGTGCGGCCGCGCCATGCACAGGTAACGAATGGGCCGGGGACGCATCAGCCGAAGCTTCTATTCGCACCATCGCATCAGTTGCGTTGGATGATAGCACGTCGCTACAGGGAAGCTGTCGGTGACCGCAGGAACTCGATCCTTCACCGCCTTCCGCAATGAGTTTCCCGAGAACGATTCGTTTCCCCGGGTCTGAGAACAGAACATCCCCGGTCGAGTACTTCCTTTCATGGCCGCAGAGCGTTTCATCCAGCCGCCTCATCTGACAGGAACGAGTACAGATAGACACAAAACAACATAATATATTGATATTATATCAATTATAAATAATTTTCACGATTTTCGTTTTACAAAGCGGTCAATTGGGCCGTCTATTGTGTGATCCGTATGACAGAAATGCCTTGTAAAATAAGGCTAAAATGGCCTCAAAGTGTACACACTTTGTACACAGATTGGGGCCGTTTGATGAAATTTGCACGAACTCCCCCTGAAACAAGTAACCCCTTCCAAGCTGTTAACTTAAAAGGGGTTATATGGTGCGCCCGAAAGGACTCGAACCTTCACAGAGTTGCCTCCACTAGAACCTGAATCTAGCGCGTCTACCAATTCCGCCACGAGCGCACATGGTTTGGTAAGAACGGGGCTTATTATGCACGGCGGCGCCGGATTGGCAACTATTTTCCTTCACATGAAAAAAATTTTTTTCCAAGGCGCCTTCCTGCCTCCAGCCGGGACCGCCTGGAAACGATATAAAGGCTTCTCAAATCTTTCCGTATGCAGTAGTCTCCCCCCCAGCATCAGAGGCATCACCATTGCAGGCTTGTGAATGAGACGAATGAAAAACCGCTATTGAACCGTTTTGAGGTCATGGAAATGGGGTTCGGCCTGTGCACACTGGCCGCATTGATGTGGCTGCTGTGGTGGAACGGCTTCGGGGAAATTCATGAAGACCAGCTTTCCCTGCGCTATTTCCGCGAAATTCTCTCCTTCCTGGTGCTGGGCCAGCTCACGGGCGTCATCGGCATTTTGCGGGAAAAATGGCTTGCCAGGGCTATTCGCAACCCCCGGTGGGTAGAACTGGGGCTGGGGCTGGTGATTCTGGTCATGCTGGCAGGCGACTTTTTCCATTCCACCTTTATCTCCAAAATAGAGCTTCAGAACATTTTCCGCGCGCTCTGCCTCTGCTACGGAGCCGCCCCTCTGCTGAACCTCAAGGAATATTTTTTCCGCATCGCCCGCCGGAACAGGGGCTTCCACCTCCCGCGCATTCGTCCCGCCCTTCTTTTCCTGCTTACCCTGATTGCCTTCATTGCGCTGGGAGGAACTCTTCTCATGTCGCCGGGAGCTACCAAGGACGGCATCGTCCTTTCCGCCACGGACGCCTATTTCATCAGCACCAGCGCCGTCTGCGTCACGGGGCTGGTCCCCCTGAATGTTCATGAACACTTCACCAATTACGGACAGACCATTTTGCTGGTGCTTTTCCAAGTGGGAGCTTTCGGCATCATGACGTTCACTTATTTCGTCTCCCTGATGGTTGGCCAGGGGTTGAGCCTGCGTTCCAAGGTAACCATCAGCAACCTGCTGGATGAAGAAGGCATTGCCCAGGTAGACCGGTTCATCAAGAATATTATTGCCGTCACGTTCGGGGTGGAAGCGCTGGGCGCCATAGGCCTCTATTTTTCCTGGAGACATGTTCCGGGGCTGGAGGGAGACACGCTCTGGTGGTACGCCGTCTTCCATTCCGTTTCCGGTTTCTGCAATGCGGGATTCAGCCTGTTTGCGGATAACCTGGCCACGCCGGGCGTAGCCTACAATATGGGCGGCCAGATTACCATTATGGTCATGGTGCTTTGCGGCAGCCTGGGATTCGCCATGTATCTGGAAATCGTCCGCCGGGCCAGAGTCGCACTGGGCTGGGATGCCCGGAACACCGTCAGCCGCCACTGGTCCACATACAGCTGGCTGGTCGTACGCATGACCGCCGCTCTGGTGCTTGGCGGCGGGCTGATCCTGTTCCTGATTAAAATAATTGACGGCAACCTGTTTACGTCTGCCGATCCGTGGTACTGGATTTTGTGGGAGAGCCTGTTCAATGCAACGGCCCGCACAGCAGGATTCAACATTTCGGACATGGCGCTCAACAGCGCTCCATACGCCCTGTTTCTGGGAGCTCTCATGTTCATCGGAGGCAATCCCGGTTCCACCACGGGAGGAGTCCATACCACCGCATTTGCCGTTTCCTGCGGGGAGGTGGCGCGCATTTTACAGGGCAAGAAAGACGTGGTCATGCACAAGCGCCGGATTGCCCGCAATGTGGTGGAACGGGCCGTCATCACCGTCATCCTGGCCGGAGCCTGGGTAGGCATGATGACTACGGTCATGTGTTTTGCAGAACCGCGGTTGAGTCTGGAACGCCTGTTTTTCGAAGTAGTCAGCTCTTTCGCCACGGTAGGCTTTTCATGGAACGTCACTCCGGAACTCAGTGATGCCGGCAAATGGATCATCGTGTTCAACATGATTGTGGGCCGTGTGGGCATGGTGGCTTTCGTGCTGGCCTTCATGAAACAACCAACCAAATCCCCCCTGCGGTATCCGGAAACCAGACTGCCGCTCAGCTGACCCGGGGCATTACCCCCATTTTCATGACATGTGCGGAAGCAAACGCATTTCTTTCTTGCAAGAAAACATTTTAATTCAAAAATATTTGGCCTTTAGCGCCTGCCCTTGGCGGATCATGCCCGCAGGCTGCCCCCGCTATGAATAATCCTTCTTTTACTTCCTATCAAAAGATATGGCTCATGTCATACCCCCTCATGATCAGCCTGCTCATTGAGCATATGATCGGCCTGACGGATGCCGTCTTCCTGGGGCGCGTGGGAGACGTGGCGCTGGGAGCATGCGCTCTGGGCGGCGTGTATTACATGGCCATGTTCATGCTGGCATTCGGCTTCGGCTTTGGCGCACAAATCATCATTGCGCGCCGCAACGGGGAACGCCGTTACAACAGGATTGCCCCCACCATGGTTCAGGGCTGTTATTTCATGCTGGTCCTGGCGGTAGCTCTTTTTGCCGCATCCCAATATTTTTCCCCCATCATCCTGCGGGACATCATTGAATCCCCACAGGTGTACGGGGCCACAGTGGATTACCTGCACTGGCGCACCTACGGTATTTTTTTCTCCTTCCTCTGCGTCATGTTCCGAGCCTATTACGTGGGGATTACCCAGACGAAGATTCTGACGGTCAATTCCATTGTCATGCTCCTGAGCAATGTCGCGTTAAATTACTGCCTCATTTTTGGGAAAGGCGGCTTTCCCGCCGCGGGCATAGTAGGGGCGGCCATTGCCTCCAGCGTATCGGAAGCAGTCTCCCTTCTCTTTTTCATCATCTACACAAGCATGACGGCGGACAAACGGAAGTACGGTTTCCGCCGGGCATTCACACTCCGCCCCCATCTGCTGAAGGGAATGCTGTCCATTTCCGGATGGACCATGGTGCAATCTTTTATTTCCGTCTCCATCTGGTTTATTTTTTTCCTGGCGATTGAACATTTGGGGGAACGCCCGCTGGCCGTTACCAACATCGTGCGCAATATTTCCGCCCTGCTGATCATGGTGATCAGCGCTTTTGCCACCACGGCAGGAGCTCTCATCAGCAACCAGATTGGAGCGGGAGAACAGCGCTGCCTGTTCAAAACCTGCGGCATGACCCTCAAACTGACATACGCCATCCTGATCCCCCTGCTCATCATATTGTGCCTGTTTCCGGAGCCCGTCCTCCGTGCCTTCACGGATAGCCCGTCCCTGATTGCCGCCAGCGTCAATTCCGTGTATGTGATGGCTTCTTCCACACTGATCATGGCTCCGTCATTCATCCTGTTCAATGCCGTATCCGGCACAGGCAATACCAAGGCGGGATTCATCATGGAAATGATTTCCCTGGCCGTTTACACGGCTGTCATTTATTACGGCATCATCAGGCTCAAGCCGGATGTGGCTCTCTGCTGGTTTTCCGAACACGTTTACGGCGTTACCCTGATCATCCTGGCATGGTGGTACCTCAAGAGCGGGAAATGGAGAGGCAAAAAGGTTTAGAAGGAACAAGAACGGGGAAAGGCACGAAATAAAGTCCGCTTTCATCCAGGCGTCTCCAACGCTCTCCCATTCTCAAAAAGTGCCCTGGTTGGAGAAAAGGCTGCTTTTTGCCCCCAGGTGGCAAAGGGTGACGCATGCTGCTTCCCAATGCACCGGATAAAACACGGCCATTCAAACTCCGGAAAATAAGCCCGGAGGATACAAAAACGCCCTGCGGCATCCGCCGCAGGGCAAAAACATCAACACAGACAGGAATTATTCTTCGCCAGGATCCTCTTCGGAATCCCGTTCCTCTTCCGGAGAAGAAGTTTTCTCCTGCTGCTGGAGAGCTCCTTTCTGGGCATGCTTGCGGCGCGCTTCCTCCATCATGAAGAATTCCGCACAGCGGAAAGCGCGGCGGGCCGCCTCACGTGCCGTCTGGTCGTCCATCAGGGCAAGGCCTTCTTCAGACACTTCCGCCAGGAACATTTTCCAGGCTCGGGAAGCCACCTTCTTACAATCCAACTGCTTGAGAGAAGCGGCATCCTGCATGGGCTGGCGGTCTTCGGAACCGCCGCCTTTCTTATTGCGGCGGCGGCGCTTGCGCTTGTTAAAAGGACCTTCGGAGGCACCGCCCACCGTTTCCGGCTGGGCAAAGACATCTCCGCCATGCTGTTCATGGCGCTCCTGCTGTTCCGCATTGCGATTGGGGCGGAACGATTCCCGCTTGACCTTGACCGGAGCGGCAGCCTGGGGCTTCTGGGGAGCTTCGGGCATCATCTCCTTTTCCACAGGAGCGGAAGGAGCCGGGGCCTCGGAAGGGACAACAACCGTTTCAGAGACAGGGGCCTTTTCATCAGCCGCCTTTTTGGCTGTTTTCGCGGTTTTCGTCTTCACCGCGGTTTTCGGGGCGGACTTGACCGTTTTGATTTTGGTTTTGGGTGCTTCTACGGAAACGGCGTCAGCAGCAGCTTTTTTTTCAGCTGCGGCGGCCTTTTTGGTAGTAGAGGCCGTCTTTTTGGCCGTCGTCTTGCGAGCAGCCGTTTTTTTAGCTGCGGACGCTTCCGGAGCACCTGTTTCTAATGGTTTTTTTGCCATAAAATTTCAAGTGAAAGAAAGGATTATGAATCAATTCCGGAGATTGTCGAGATTTATCACGGAGCCTCATCCGGAAGAGCCGGGAGATCTTTCAACAGCGCCTTGTACTTTCCCGAATCAAAGGAGCGGCCCCCCACCACCATCGCATTAATAGTAATGGCCAGAGCCTGCGCCATCAGTTCCAGAGCTTCCTGTTCCCCCAGTTTTTCCCGCCCCGTCAGGCGTTCCAGACAGTTTTTGACATAAGCGGTGTCCGGCGACTCCAGCTGCTCCCGAACGGCAGGCACCAGCGTTTCAATCATTTCCTCCGGTATTTCCATGATAGTCCTTTTGTTGCTTTTATTTTACTATGGAACCAAATGAACGCGCATTTTTTCCGGGCAGACATTCTCTCCCGAATGGCATGCGGACACGGCATTTCCCATTCCAGCCAAGGCTTTTATTAGAAATAACCGCCACCCGGCAAGTTCCTGCTTCCAGTCCATTTCAAGCGGAATATTTTCCGTTTCCCTCACATGGCTCCCATGCGGCTGCGAATGACGGATTGCAGTTCCGTTTCAAATTCCCTCAGGTCGTCCGCCGTAGGTTCTCCAAGCGTAGCGTCCCAGTTGATACGGCCGGTACGGTCAATATCCCATGCGCCCTGGGCACCGCTCTTGAATAAAACCTTGCCGGCCATCAGGGCGTGGGGAGGCGTTATTTCATCCACAGTTACCTGGGTTTTTCCCAGCAGGGAGGCAGGGGGAGGCATTGTTCCGGGAAGCTCTCCGGGCTGCTCGGCTTCGGGTTCCGGCTCCGGCTGTCTGATGCGGATATCCAGATCCTGAAGAAGGAATCTTGTATCCATGAACGTCAGCTTGATGTTCAAGTCCTCATGCAGCCTTTTCTGGATGGCGTTTAAATCCAGTCCTTCTTCCGCCCAGGTCCGGATGGACTGGATCTGTTCCGGAGATAATTGATCAGGGTTTATCATGATATGTATTTGAGTTAGAATGATTTTTTCTATTCGCGGCCAGCCATGCATTCCAGCAGGGAATGAACGCAGGCGAGAAATCCTGCGGACGGCGTTCCACCCACGCCTGGATTTGCTCCGGCGTGAACCACTGCACGCTGTCCACCTCCGCCGCCGGAAAACGAACCTTCCCGGAATACCGCCCTTCATAGAGGGAGATGAATTCCCAGCCGTTATTTTCTCCGGCGTCAAAATCCGCGATTTTCTGCAGCCCGCAGCCGGACACCCCCAGTTCTTCCTTCAGCTCCCGTACCGCAGCTTCCTCATAACTTTCCCCGGCATCCAGATGCCCGGCTGCGGAGGAATCCCATTTGCCCGGCTGCCTGTCTTTCCACAGGGACCTTTTCTGGAGAAGCACAGCTCCATGCTTATTGACCAGGAACATATGTACGGCGCGATGACGAAGGCTGCCTTCATGTATTTCCCGACGCGTGCCCTGCCCCGTCACCTGATTGAGTTCGTCCACGATGTCAAACAATTCATCTCCGCTCTGCGCCACATCCTTGAGAGGATTGGTATCATAAACGCGCGCCAATTCCACCCACTGGGACAAATTCAATTCCTCAGCCCTGGCGGAAGGGGAAAGCCCCAGGGAAGCAGCCACGCCCTCCCACGGAGGAGAAGCGGGGAGCTGTTTTTTCAATTGTTTGCGCCGCTGGGAAAAAGCCTTGCGCATCAGTTCATCCATCAGGCGGTCGTCATATGGAGGCAGCTCGCGGGCAGGGCGGGGAGTGAGCAGCATCACGGTGGAATCAATACGCGGACGGGGATGAAACGCTTCCGGCGGAATGGTTTTGAGGGCACGGGGAATCCAGTTTTTCTGGATGCGCAGGGACAACAGCCCGAAGGCATCATCATCCGGCGTCGCCAGAATGCGGTCGATAAACTCCTTCTGAAGCATCACCACGGCACGTTCCACAGCACTGGGCCTGGACAGGAAATTCTGGAGGATGGCTCCCCCCGCGGAATAGGGAAGATTGCCAAGGAATTTGACAGGAGCCTCCGCAAACAGCCCCCGCGGATCCCAGGAAGCGCCGTCTGCATGGTGAACCTCCACATGGGGATCACCGGCCCAGCGCTCTTTCTGGTACTCCGCCAGACGGGAATCAAATTCCACCAGAACCAGCTTGCGGCAAAGGGGTGCGGCATGTTCCGTCAGGGAGCCGGTTCCAGGCCCTACCTCCACCACGCAATCCTGCGGCCGGATTTCGAGCTGCTCCACAATCCAGCGGGCCACATTTTCATCCGTCAGGAAATTCTGCCCCAGGGACTTGCTGGGGCGCACTTCATGGTCTTCCAGAACATTCCTGATCTCGGACGGTTTCATAATGAAGTGATGTTCGCAAAAATGCCTGTCAGGAGCCAGTAAAAAGCGGGGCAGTTTCCGGCATGAAAACGGAGAAGCTCTAACCGCCGCAGGCAAAGAACGGAGAGACGGCGGCAAGATATATCGCAAATTGACAAAAAGGGGAAAACATGTCACTTTTACAGGCGTCTGGAACAGGGATTCAGCCTGCAGTGAACCGGAAGGTTCCGCAGGCTCCAAAATGTCCGGACGCCTTTGCCGGAGAAAAAGTTAAACCGGCTCAACAGCAAATTTGATAAAATCATGAAAGTACTTGTAACCGGCGGAGCCGGATATATTGGTTCCCACACGGTGCGCCAGCTCGTCAAAACCGGCGCAGACGTGACCGTGCTGGACAACATGGTGTACGGCCACGCGGGAGCCCTCGTGGACCCGGAAGTGAAACTGGTCAAAGGGGATTTGGGAGATGCCTCCGTGGTATATCCTCTCCTGATGAAGGGCAACTTTGACGCCGTGATTCACTTTGCCGCCTTCATCAATGTGGGGGAATCCGTCCAGAACCCCCTCAAGTACTACATGAACAACATCGCCAGGCCCCTCGTCCTTCTGGGCGCCATGCAAGCCGCCGGCGTCAAGCGCTTTGTTTTCTCCTCCACCTGCGCCACGTATGGCGTTCCCACCCAGATCCCTATCCCGGAAACGGAAAAGCAGGATCCTATCAATCCTTACGGGAGTTCCAAGTACATGCTGGAAAAAGTTTGCAGGGACTGCGACCGCGCCTGGGGTCTCAAAAGCGTTTTTCTGCGCTATTTTAATGCCTCAGGTTGCAGCGAGGACGGCTTGATCGGTGAAGACCACGAACCGGAAACCCACCTTATCCCCAACATCCTGCTCACGCTCACCGGGGAAAAGGAATACATCGAAGTCTTCGGAACGGATTACGACACGCCGGACGGCACCTGCATCCGCGACTACATCCACGTCAACGACCTGGCGGACGCCCACTTGAAAGCGGTGGACTACCTGATGAAAGGCGGGGCCACAGAATGCTTCAACCTCGGAACCGGCCTAGGACTTTCCGTCCGGGAAATCCTGGAAACGGCTGAAAAAGTCACCGGCAAAAAAATTCCCGTCCGCTACGGCCCGCGCCGTGAAGGCGACCCGCCCCGCCTGATTGCCAATCCGAAGAAAGCCAAGGAAATCCTCGGCTGGGAAGCCAGATGCAAGGATGCCGGGGCCATTGTGGAAACCGCATGGAAGTGGATGACCGGCCCGCGCCGCGGCCACTATTAATGCCTCTGCCCGCAAAAGGCCACCCTCTTTTCCGCCCTGCCATGCCCTCCATGGCAGGGCTTGTTTTTTCAAATTTCTTCGTACGCTCCTCTCCCGGAACCGCTCTTTCTTCCTCTGCCGGCCACAGCTAAAAACATTCAAAGGCAAACGGTTCCCGGCGTGCTGCTTCTCCTTCCCGGCTTCAAAAAGCCTTTTCCATTCCCCTCCGGCAAACCAGGAACACAGCCCGTGTCCCGGCAGGTGCCCCGCTCCGGAAATGCCCGGCCTCCCGTCGGATATATGATGCAACCAATATAAGCCGTTCATTATAAAATCCCATTTTGTTCATATCTGGTCATTTACCACCCTATAGACCATCAAAATTTTTGAACTCGCCTCAACCGGAAAAACATTCTATTATCTTCAGGAAGCTTCACATACTGTATGAGCCTGCATATTGAAAGTACTGAAAATGCCCTTGCGGAATTGAAGAAGCAGCGGACCAAGACACTGACTGCCGCCATTTCCGTCTCCTTCCTCGGCATCGCCCTCATGGGCCTCCTCCTCTACCTGGTGCACATCATCGTGGCCGTTCCGGAAGATCCCCCCATGGTCGCCTACGCCACCCAGGAAGGCGACAACCCGGACATCGACACACCGGAAGTCACCCAGACCACCCAGCGCCCCAGCAGTTCCTCCACCTCCGCGCAGGTGAAGGTCATCGCCGCCGTCGCCACGGCGGACGTCGCGGTGGTCAACCCGGATATTGAGGTGGACGTCCCCTCGGAAGAACTCTCTATGGGCATCGATATCGGCGACGGCTTCGGCACCGGCACGGGCGACGGAGACGGGGGAGGCATTCCCGGCATCATCTCCAAGCGCTGCGATTTGAACGACCGCATGAAGCGCATTACGGAAAACGGGGGCACCCCGCAGTGCGAGGAAGCCGTAGTCAAATCCCTCCGCTGGCTGAAAAAACAGCAGAATAAAGACGGTTCCTGGGGCGGGGCTCCCCATAATTACAAATGCGCCATGACGGGCATGGCTCTCCTCTCCTACCTGGCCCACTGCGAAACGCCTCTTTCCGAAGAATTCGGGGAAACTGTCCTGAAGGGCATCTCTTTCCTGGTGGATCAGGGCATGAAAAATCCCGTTCTCTCCCTGGTTCCCCAGAGGAACGAAGTCAGCTATGACCACGCGGTAGCCACCTATGCCCTGTGCGAAGCCTACACTTTCTGCAAGCAGATGGACATCCCCTCCATCTCCAATCTGGAAAAAGTCGTCATAAAGGCCGTTGATAAGATTGTGGACAATCAAAATACCGATGGCGGCTGGGCCTACAATTACAACACGAAGGCGGGCGCTCATACGGACCTTTCCGTCACCGGATGGAACGTACAGGCCCTCAAGGCCGCCGAACACGGCGGCATCCGCCCCTCCAAAGGCGAAATACGCACGGCCCTGCGCAAAGCCGCGGCCTATTGCCGGAAATGCGGCAAGCCCGACGGCCTCTTCACCTACATGCAGGAAGGCAGGGAAGACGCCGCAGCACGTCCCTCCCTGGTGGGCGTAGGCGTTCTTTCCCTTCAAATGTGCGGCAACGGTTCGGACAGCGCCGCCCGCAAGGGACTGGACTGGATGCTCAAAAACACCAACCAGCCGTTCAACTGGAAGGCGAACAATACTTCCTCCAACCTCTACCAGCACTATTACGGGGTACAGGCTGCCATGAACCGCGGAGGGGATGTATGGAAAGCGTACAACAAGGCCTTCCGTGATTCCACCCTCGGAGCCCAGGCCACCGATGGAAGCTTCACCCCGAACGGATTTCCGGGACCGGGGGGTCTCGTGAACAGCAATGGAGGTTCCATCAACGACAAAATTTACCGCCAGTGCCTCGCTACGCTGATGCTGGAGGTGTATTACCGCTTCCTTCCCGGCACGGGGGAAGGCACCAGGAATTCCTAATCTGATTGACAGACAGGCGTGTCTGGCTTTAGTATGCTGCCAGCCTTGTAAACAGGCAGGCCAGCAATACATACCTGTACAGGGCAATTCTCCCCATTTTTCAGAAATGCGGGAGTTTTTGCCTTGATGCCAACCAGACACCTCCCTCTATGAGCCTCCACATTGAAAGTACTGAAAATGCCCTTGCGGAATTGAAGAAGCAGCGGACCAAGACACTGACTGCCGCCATTTCCGTCTCCTTCCTCGGCATCGCCCTCATGGGCCTCCTCCTCTACCTGGTGCACATCATCGTGGCCGTTCCGGAAGATCCCCCCATGGTCGCCTACGCCACCCAGGAAGGCGACAACCCGGACATCGACACACCGGAAGTCACCCAGACCACCCAGCGCCCCAGCAGTTCCTCCACCTCCGCGCAGGTGAAGGTCATCGCCGCCGTCGCCACGGCGGACGTCGCGGTGGTCAACCCGGATATTGAGGTGGACGTCCCCTCGGAAGAACTCTCTATGGGCATCGATATCGGCGACGGCTTCGGCACCGGCACGGGCGACGGAGACGGGGGAGGCATTCCCGGCATCATCTCCAAGCGCTGCGATTTGAACGACCGCATGAAGCGCATTACGGAAAACGGGGGCACCCCGCAGTGCGAGGAAGCCGTAGTCAAATCCCTCCGCTGGCTGAAAAAACAGCAGAACGGCAACGGTTCCTGGGGTGAAGGACAATTCCGCGCTTCCATGACCGGCATTTCCCTGCTGGCCTACCTGGCCCACTGTGAAACCCCTCTTTCCGAGGAATTCGGAGAAAACGTCCTGAAAGGCATTTCCTTCCTGGTGGACTTAGGCATGAAAAACCCCGTCCTTTCGGAACAGCCCGCCCTGAAGGAAATCTGTTATGACCACGCGGTAGCCACCTATGCCCTGTGCGAAGCCTACACCTTCTGCAAGCAGATGGACATCCCCTCCATCTCCAATCTGGAAAAGGTCGTCGTAAAAGCCGTGGACAGGATTATTGACGCCCAGTGCCCCAACGGGGGCTGGGGCTACAGCTACAACAACAAGATTAATCCGGACATCGACCTTTCCGTCACCGGATGGAACGTACAGGCCCTCAAGGCTGCCGAACACGGCGGCATCAAGCCTACCAAAGGGGAAATCCGCTCCACGCTGCGCAAGGCCTCAAGCTACGTGCGCAAGAACGTCATGCCGGACGGCAAGTTTTCCTATAAGGAAAACGGCAATATGCCCCGTTCCTCCCTGGTAGGCGTGGGCGTGCTTTCCCTGCAAATGACGGGCAACGGCTCGGACAGCGCCGCCCGCAAGGGTCTGGACTGGATCAAAAACAATGTCAAAACCCTCCAGTGGGGCCAGGGAAGCGGCACGGAAAACGTCAAGAGCAATCTCTACATGCATTACTACTGCGTGCAGGCTGCCATGAACCGCGGAGGAGACGTATGGACCTCTTACAACAAAGCATTCCGGGACGCCGTGCTCAGCGGCCAGAATGCGGACGGCAGTTTCCGGAAAAATGACGTAGGATACGTTTCCGGCATGAGCAATAAATCTGAAAACATCTACCGCCAGTGCCTGGCAACGCTGATGCTGGAAACCTATTACCGTTTCCTGCCCGGTACGGGGGAAGGCACCAAGAACTCCTGAGGCATCCCTCCGAATAACGAAAAGAGCGCCGCGGGAAAAGGTTCTGCATGCGAGAAAACGAACCTTCTTCCGGCGGCGTGCAAATTAAATCCTGACTTGACCGCAGAGGTTTCTCTTGTTATTCATATGGTTTCCATTTTCTAACGACGTGAATAACAATTCTTCCATCCTTTTCGGCCTTTTTGATGAATTTCTTTGGGTCCGGTGTTCCGGACGCGGAAGTTTTGCCAATAGTCCGACTGTCAAATCCCTGGGGGACGATTACATCGCTTCCGGAGGGCGTCTGATCGTCATTGATCTGGAAACTTGCTCCGGCATTGACTCCACCTTCATGGGCACTCTTGCGGGCCTGTCCCGACGGCTGCTTCCCATCGGGGGATCCGTCCAAATCGCTTCCCCGAGCGAACGCTGCCTGAGCGCCCTGGAAAGCCTGGGGCTGGACGCCCTGCTCAGCATTGAACCGCCCACAGCCCCCTGGAGGGGAAAAGTAGAGCAGATACGTGCCGCCCTGGGTACTGAAAATGCCCCTTCCGTTCACTTGGATGCCAAGGAGCAAACTCTCCACGTTCTCAACTCCCATTTGACCCTGAGCGAAATGAGCGAAGAGAACGAAGAAAAATTCCGCAACGTAACCGACTGCCTGAAAGAAGAATTGGAACGGCAGAAAGATCAATAAAAATACCTCCCCTCCACATGGACCTGCGCTCCATGGCCTCCCTGTATGAGGAAGCCCTTTCCGCAGCAAGGGAAGAAGGGCCGGCCGCCGTCAGGGAACATTCCGTTTCCAATCATTCCGCCCTTCCGGACGAGCGGACTCTTCAGCTTCTTCTTCTGGAAGGAGTATTCGGAACCTCTTTTACGGATGATTCAGGCAGGGACGTTCACATTCTGGATTTCGGGAACTGGAATAAATCCGCCGGACCGGACTTTCTAAACGCCAGGATATGCATTAATGGCGTCCCGCAATCGGGAGATATCGAACTGGATCCCACGCCGGAAGACTGGGAACGCCACGGGCACGGTTCCAACCCGGGGTTCAACGGTGTTATCCTGCACCTCGCCTGCGCGCCCAGCCGCAGGAAATGGTTCACCCGCAATGCCAGGCATGAACGCGTTCCTCTGGCTGTCATTCCCCCCGCTACGCTGGCGCGGTCAGGAACATCCCCTTCCGGCAACGCCCCGGTACGCCACTGCCGCCACTCCGGACTGCTGGCATCCATGGCTCCGGAGTTTCTGGAAACACTCCTCCAATCAGCGGCAGCCTACAGGTTCCGGAACAAGCACCGCCGCCATGCGGAACGCGCCAAATACGCAGGAGAGGAACAGGCCCTTTTTGAAAACCTGGCGGAAACGCTGGGCTATCACGCCAACAAAACCGCCATGCGCCACCTGGCCCTGCGGGCGCCCCTGCGTTCCATCCGGAACTGTCCGGAAGCCCTGCTTTTCGGTACGGCGGGCTTCCTCCTTCCCGTTCTTCCGGCCTCCTGCACACCGGAAGCCGTAGAACTCCACAAAAAACTCTGGGCTCAATGGTGGCCCCTGCGGGCGCAATTTGAACTGGCACCGGACCGCTCCTTTCCCTGGACGTATTCCGGCAACAGGCCGGCCAACCATCCGCAGAGGCGCGTAGGGGCGCTGGCCGTCATCACAGCAGATTTTGATGCGTTTAAGCGTCTTTGCCTTGCCGGACATACGGAAGAGCTGACGAAGTACCTCTCCTCCCTTACACACCCCTACTGGAGCACCCATGTAACGCTTCCTTCCCCACCGTCTCCCCGCCCCATGGCCCTGATGGGCCGGGATAGAATTCTGGACTTCATCATCAACCACCTTCTCCCGATGAAAGATGACGAACATGCATGGAAGCATTATCTTTCCCTCCGGGCCGGACAGGCAGGAACAAAAGTCCTCTCCGTCCACCAATCCCTGCTGGGCGGCAGGCCGGATGCACACGCCTTTCTTGCGAAAGCCTGGCACCACCAAGCATTGCTTCAAATTCACGAAGACCTGTGTTCCCTCCATTCCTGCGCCATTTGCTCCCTGCTCAGGCAGATGGAAAAGAAATGAGAGCGCAGCCCTTCTTTCCTTAAGACGGGGCGAAGAACCGCCCCCTGCGAAAACCCTTCCCAATCTTTACATCCCGAGAGGAATTCCTTCTTTCGGAACGCGCCATTCAGCAAGCTCCTCCTTTGAAACAAATAACGTCCCTTCCGCAAAGGTCCGGGATAAAAAAGGCTCCCAGCCCTAACGAAAGGACTGGAAGCCATGACTATTTTTAGTTCCCGAACTAAAACTGGATTATGGATTTCCTTTTTTACCTGGCCGCGGGCTGCGAAGATCCCGCTCCCGATTTCAGCGGCAGGGTTTTCATGCGGGTCATCTTCCCGTTAACGCGCACGGGCAACACCTTGGGTTGGGCGGAATACAACTTCACGTTGCTTACCTTGCCGTCCTTCCAGGAAAAATCCACCGTGACGTTGCCCCGGGCTTTCAGCCCTTTCACGGAACCTTCAGGCCACGCTTCCACGGGAGAGGGCATGATGTCCAGGCCCCCGGCATGGGATTGCACCAACATTTCACAAATGCCGCCTACAATGCCGAAGTTGCCGTCCATCTGCATAGGGGGATGAGTAGTCAGCATATTCGGCAAAGTGTTGAATTTCAAGAGTCCCTGAACCATTTCATGAGCCTTGTTCCCCTCGCCCAGGCGGGCCCACAGAGCCGTGCGCCACGGCCACGTCCAGGAACGGCGGCTGTCTCCGGTCGTGCCTCGCCATTCCAAGGAAAGGCGGGCGGCTTCCGCCAGCTTGGGCGTCTTGAGCTTGCTGATCTGGTTGCCGGGGAAAACGGCAAAAAGGTGGGACGTATGGCGGTGGTCCGTCTTGGGAATGCGGTCAATCATCCATTCCTGAAGATTTCCTTCCTTGCCTATCTTGTTGCCGGCCAGCCTTTTCAGCTTGCCCTCCAGGCTCTTGGCCCAGGCGGCGTCCTTGCCCAGAATGCGGGCGGCTTTGATGGTATTGGAGAAAAGCTCCGCAATGAGCTGCTGGTCATGCATCACACCGTCTTCACGCGGCCCATGTTCGGGAGACCAGCCATTGGGTGCCACCAGAGTTCCAGCTTTCACATCGGCCAGATCCTTCTTCTCCTCTTCGCTCGGATCCTTGCCGTTTGTCTTGAACCCTTCGCCCCCGGCTCCCAGTTCCTTCAAATGGTCTTCCCAGAAATGACAGATTTCCTTCATCAGGGGATACGCCTGTTTTTCCAGATACTTTCTATCACCGGTAAATGCATAATGTTCCCATATATGCAGCGCATACCAGGCCGCACCGGGGATGTTCCACTGCCAGCCGTTGCCACCGAAGATATTCTGGGAGGTGCGCACCGTCCAGCCGCGCACGGGTTTGCCGTCCTTGGTATTGAACCCCTTGTTCGCCTGGGAAGCGTCCCGGCAGCCGGGGGCCATTGCCTCCACATAATTGACCAGGGCCTCATGGCATTCGGAAAGATTGGCGGGTTCCGCCCCCCAATACGCCATCTGGACGTTGATGTTGTTATGGTAGTCGCAGGCCCACGGCGGTTTGACATAATCATTCCACAACCCCTGCAGGTTGGACGGGAGTGTGCCGGGCCGGGAACTGGACAACAGCAGATAGCGGCCGAACTGGAACATGGTTTCCTCCAGATCGGGGTCTGCCGGATTTTTCTTATAGGCCTCCAGACGCTTTGGCGTAGGCAGCTTGGCTACATCCTCCTCCGTTTTTCCGAAGTTGACCTTCACCCGGTCAAACATGGACTTGTACTGGGAAATGTGGGCCTGTTTCAGGGCGGCATAATCCGCAGAAGCGGCTTTGGCCGCATAACGGTCCAGCTTCCTGGAGGGAGATTCACCCTTCCAGTCCTTTTTATAATCCATCAGGTAATCCGTCTCCATGGCGATGACGACCATGCAGGAATCCGCATTTTTCACGGAAATTTTATCTCCCGAGGCAGAAAGCGTACCGCCTTTGGGACGGATCAAAACACGGCCTTCATAATTCATGCCGTTTTTCAACATCCCCTTCCAGGTGATGACGGATCCCTTGGCGGAAATATCTGCTCCAAGCTGGCTGTTAACGGAAAAATCCGCGCTGAATTGGCCGGGGTTGCTGGCTTTATAGTTCAGTACCAGGACGTTGGCAGGCGTGCTGGAGAATGCCTCCCGGTCATACGTTACGCCGTCCGCCTTGTAATTCACTTTATGAATGCCGTCCCGGAGATCCAGGGAGCGCGTAAAATCTTCCACAGACAGGGAAGCCGGCTGGTCGCCTTTTTTAAAGTCCACAAACAAATCCCCAAAGGGAAGATAGTTGCCGAACTGGTTCGTTCCGGCATCAGGCCCGTAACCGTACCCTCCCCCCGGATTGGCTCCTCCGGACCAAAGGCTGATTTCATTCAGGGCCAGCCGCTCGCGGCCGGGAGCGCTGAAAATCATGGCTCCAACGCGGCCATTGCCAATGGGATACCCCTCCGCTTCCCAGACGGAGGCAGGCTTTCTGTACTTGCCAAAACTGCCCTCGGAATTTTTGTCTTCCTGCGGATAAACAACTACGGCCGGTTCATCAGACCAGATCAAATTGGAGGCGGAAGGCTTATCCAGAGCCCCCCACCCGAAAGAAACGGCACTTACCGCCACGGCAGATAAATATAGAGATTGGAAATGCATGCTTTAATAAACAATGTCACATATTTACTGCCTTCGCAACCTCTATCTTTCAGCCATTCCGAACTTATCGGCCGCCACATGACGGATTCTTTCCCCCATTATTTCCCTCCCGGCCCAGGGACGCTTCCTCCAATGGCGGCGAGAACAGTAAATTTCCTTGTCTTTAAAAATGACGCCCCTACTTTGGCATGTATGTTGAAACGACTTCTCTCCGCATTTTTTTCTCTGTTCTTTCTGGGAGCGGCCTCCGGTACATCCTTTGCGGAAGTCACCGTTCCGGACGCCCTGAAAGACCGGATTGCCCTGAAAAAAACGGCCCGTCAGCTCAATATCGTTTATTTTCTGGGTAGCGATACGGAACCCGTTCCGGATTATGAACGGCGCCTCAGCGAACTGCTCCTTTACCTCCAGCAGTTTTACGGCAAGGAAATGCAGCGGCATGGCTATGGCGCGCGTTCCTTCGGCCTGGACATCAAATCCCCAGGCCGCGTGAACATCATTGAATACAAGGCCAAAAATCCGGCGGCCCATTATCCTTATGAAAACGGAGGCGGCTGGAAAGCGGCCCAGGAACTTGACGAATTTTTCAAAGCCCATCCGGACAGGAAAAAAAGCCAGCACACGCTCATCATCATGCCCACCTGGAATGACGAAAAGAACGGCCCCGACAATCCCGGCGGAGTTCCCTTTTACGGCATGGGGCGCAACTGTTTCGCCCTGGATTATCCGGCCTTCGACATCAAACACCTGGGGCAGAAAACAAGGGAAGGAAGGCTGCTGACCAAATGGTATGGAGGCATGGCCCACGAATTGGGGCACGGCCTTAATCTGCCGCACAACCATCAGACCGCCTCGGACGGAAAAAAATACGGCACAGCCCTGATGGGTTCGGGCAATTACACGTTCGGGACCAGTCCCACGTTCCTGACCCCGGCCAGCTGCGCCCTGCTGGATGCCTGTGAAGTGTTTTCCGTCACCCCGGCCCAGCAATTCTACGAAGGCAAGCCGGAAGTGGAGGTCGGGGACGTAACCATTTCTTTTAAAGGAGACCAGATTCTGGTTTCCGGCAATTATAAAAGCCCCCAGACCGTCAAAGCTCTGAATGTTTACATCCAGGATCCTCCTTATGCGGTCAACCAGGACTATGATGCCGTTTCCTTCTCCCGGCGCCTTGGAAAAAAGAGCGGGAAATTCTCCATGAAAATTGACAAAAAAGAGCTGGAAGGATTGAACAATAACGAATTCCGCATTTCCCTCATGTTCATTCTCGCCAACGGGCTGCACATGCAGAAGCACTTCACGTTCCATTGGGACGCACTCCAGGATTACAGGGACGGAAGCAAATCCTGAACGCATTTTCCGTGCGCGGGCGGAGGCCGCCAAAATCACGGCCTCCGCACCTTGCGGGGGCCTTATTCCTTCAAACTGGTGCGCCAGCCGGAAGCGTGCTGATAGTAATAAACCGCTTCCCTTTCCAGCTCTTTCATCCGCCCGTCCGGCTCAACGGCCTCTCCGTCCCGGAAAAATTCCACTCCGCGCTGGGGTTTGAGCACTACCATGTCTTTCCCCTTCAAATAGCCGATATATTGGTAATTGCTCACAAAATACCGGGACTGATAGGAAGGCTTCAAGGCATCCTTCCCATAAAAGGCCGCATCATACGGCCAGTTCAACAGCCCCAGCAGGGTGGGCAGCACGTCAATCTGGCTCACGGGAGTGTCCCGCCGTTCCGGCTTCAGCAAAGCCGGAGCGTAGAAAATGGAAAAAATGCGGTGCGTTTCCGGATTGAGGGCCTGCTTTCCCGCGCTCCCGGCGCCGTGGTCTCCTACGAACACGAACAGCGTGTTGTCAAACCAGGGTTTGGTTCTGGCCTCCTCCACAAAGGCGCCTACCGCATAATCCGCGTATTTCACGGCCCCCATGCGCCCCGTGTGGGAAGTAATGTCAATGCGCCCTTCCGGATACGTGTAGGGGCGGTGGTTGGACGTGGTAAACACCACCTGCAAAAACGGCTTGCCGCGTCCGCAGGATTCATCCGCCTCCCGTACGGCGCGGCGGAACAAATCTTCATCGCAAACGCCCCAAATAGTGGAATGGGTCACCTCGGAATCATCCATGGAATTACGGTCCAGAACCTGAAACCCGTTGTTCCCGAAAAAATAATTCATGTTGTCAAAATACCCGTAGCCGCCGTAAATCCATTTGAGATCATATCCCTTGTCCCTGAATATGGAACCTATGGTCTGCAAATGCTCGTTTTCTTCCTGGCGAAGGATGGACATGCCGGGAAGCGGCGGCAGGGATGTGCTGATTGCTTCCAGCCCGCGTACGGAACGGGTGCCCGTGGCATAAGTATTCGGGAAAAAAATGCCTTCCTTTCCCAGACGGCTCAGGCACGGAGTGACGTCAGCCCCGTCTTCCCGGCACTCGTTCAAAAATTCCGCTCCCATGCTCTCCATGACCACAACCACGACATTCGGGCGGATAGCCCCCCCGGAAGGACGCACCTGCCTCTTTACGCTGCCGGACGAAGCCTCCGGCACGGACGTGTCATCCGCCGTGAACTCCCGGGCCAGAAACGCCGCCGCTTCCGCATCCGGCAGCGTCCGGTAATAAGCGCGGTAATCCAGTTCATTCTTGAGAAAGGCGCTGAACAGGCTGTAAAGGCCATCCTTGGCCATTTCCGAATTATAACGGTTGTTCACGGCATCCGCATCCTTGATATCCACCAGCCAATATCCCCCCGTGACGCAGGCCAGCAGGAACAGCACCACACAGCCTCGTTTCCATCCGGCGGGAACCGCCCCGTTCCTGGGAAGCAGGAACCTCTTCATTCCCCAGACGGCCAGAACGGACGCCGCCAGAATGCCACCCAGAATAGGAATGATGGGATAGGACTCGTAAATATTCCCGATAACCTCCTTGGTGTAAACCAGGTAATCCACCGCAATGAAATTGAAGCTGGCTTCAAACTCGTTCCAGAAAAAAGCTTCCGCCACATCTTCAAACAGATTGGCGAGCACAAACAGGAAAAACCATGCGGAGGTGAGCCACCTGTCCGCCTTCCCTCCTGCTTTCCCGCGCGGCAGAATCCACAAATAAACGGCATAGGGAATAAGCCAGTAGCACATGGTGACGGCAAACTCCGTCACAAAAACGTACGCCGTTTTCAGGAGGGGAAGCAACCCGAAATCCATGTTGCGGTATTCGAAAAATACCGTAAACAGATTTTCCACCGCCTCAATGCCGAACGCAAACAGGAGGAACGGCCAAAACCTCCCCCAATAATAACGAATCATCGCTACCGGAAATATGCCCGCCGGAGCATGCCGTCAATGCTCCATCACAACATCACGGCGATATGGATGTCATTCCAGAGAAATGAGACGGGAGAAGGTTCTCCTACACCACATCCAGAGCGGCATCCCAGTCTTTCCAGACAGGCTCCAGCCCGGCATTCCGTATGGCTCCGACCACCTGCTCCGGTGTGCGCTGGTCGGAAATCTCAAACTGCTCCGTCGCCTTGCAATTCCCTTTCCGGCCATCGGGAAGATCCACCCGGTTGCCCCGCACCGTCAAATGGGCGGCAGCCGTTCCCACGCCCGTGTAGCCCCCCGGTTCCGTGCGCGCAATGGCGGACATGTGGGTCATGCCCAAATGCATCAGGGCATTCCTCATCGGCGCGGGCTCACGGGTGCTGATGGACATGCCTATCTTGGGGAAACAGATGCGCAGGGCGGCCATAAGCTGGACAAAATGGCGGTCATCCAGCATCAAGTCCGGATCAGGTTCATACTCGTAATTCCCGGCGTAGGGACGCATGCGCGGAAACGCCACGGAAAGCGCGGATTTCCAGCAATGCTTCTGCAGGTAATCCAGATGGACGGCAAGTGCCATGGCCTCCCGCCGCCACGGCGAAAGCCCGAACAAGGCTCCTATCTGAATGCGGCGGAAACCGCCCTGGTAGGCGCGTTCCGGGCAGTCCAGCCTCCAGTTGAAATTTTTCTTCATCCCTGCCGTATGCAGGGTTTCATACACTTCCCGGTTATAGGTTTCCTGATACACGGCCAATTGTTCCGCCCCATGGCGGACGATCTCCGCATAACGGTCGTCCGGCAACGGCCCTATCTCCAGCCCCAGGGATGGAATAAAGGAATGCAGGGCGTCCAGGCATTCCTGCATATACCCGTCAGAAACGAACTTGGGATGCTCCCCGGCCACCAGCAGGATGCTGCGCAGCCCCAGGCCGTGCAGGTAGCGGGCCTCCTGCACCACTTCATCCACCGTAAGCGTGGTGCGGATAATGGGATTATCCCGGGAAAAACCGCAGTACTTGCAATTATTGATGCATTCGTTGGACAGGTAAATGGGGGCGAACAGGCGGATGGTCCGGCCGAAATGCAGCCGCGTCAGACGCCGGCTCTCCTGCGCCATCTCCTCCAGGCGGGCGTCGTCAACCGGTTCCAGCAACGCCATGAAACGGCGTACCAGGGGAGTGGGGCAATCCATCAAACCGTTTAATTCTTCAGAAAAAGACATACGTGAACTAAGTAAAATTTTGAGAGAGCCGGCTGCATTTCCATTCCTGAACCGGAAAGCCCCAATTTGCTACCTCCCTTGCAAAAGATACCATCTTTTACCGTGTCATTTCCCGGAGAGGAGCGTTCCATGAAGGCCGGGGAGCCTGCGAATCGTCGTGACAGACGGCCTCTTATGGACTAATCTGGCTTTATCCTCCCATGAGCGCTACACCGAACAGCCTTTTCCGCCATTATCTTGATTCCCTGATCCAGCAGGGAACAACGCGAACGAGCCTGACGGATGAAGCCAGAAACGTTCTCAGAACATGGTACGTGGCTTCCAGGCAGGGAGGCCGTCCCGCCGCATCAGCACCCGCTTCTCCAGAACCGCCGCCCCTGCAGGCAGCCGCTCCTGTCTCCGCTCCTGCCGGAAAGCCGGAACCGCCGGAGCTGTTTCCGCAAAACAGGGAACCGGCCTCTGCCATTACCCTCCCGGAAGGGACAATGGAAGACAAGCTGCAATACCTCCGTAATCTGGCGCAGAACTGGAAACCGGCGCGGGAACTCAACTCCCTGCGGGACACCATGGTCTTTGCCACGGGCAATCCCCATACGAAACTCATGCTCATCGGGGAAGCTCCCGGATATTATGAAGAAGTGCAGCAGGAGCCCTTTGTGGGCCGTGCCGGGGAAAAACTCAACCAGATATTAAGGGCCATGGGGCTCTCCAGAGACATGGTCTATATTTCCAATATCGTCAAATTCCGCCCGGCCCTCCCCAACCAGCGGACCAATAACCGTGCACCCACGCCGGAAGAAATTGAAGCATGCCTGCCCATCATCATGCATGAAATCCGGGTCATCCAGCCGAAAATGATTGTAGCCCTGGGCGGTACCGCCGCCGTAGGCCTGTTGGGGGAACAGGGATCCGTCAGTTCCATGCGCGGCAGGTTCCACGACCTTAACGGCATTCCCGTACGCGTCACTTACCATCCCAGTTATCTGCTCAGATCGGACAGCCCGCGGGAAAAACGCAAGGTATGGGAAGACATGCTGGCCGTTATGGAACGCCTGGACATGCCCATCTCAGAAAAACAGCGCGGCTACTTCCTGCCCAGGGCATAACCATGGGGACTCCCTCATGCCGCCCTTTTCCGGCTGCGGCAGTCAAACAGCCGTCCCTTCATAGAAAGTCCGTTCCTGCAATGCCGGTTTTGTTGTTCCAGCCATGTTCCGGCGCTTCCCAGAAAAGGCGTGCCCTGTCGCGGCTCACCCCTTCCATGTTCAGGTACCGCTCCCGCAACAGGGAGGAGGAACGATGCCCCATCTCCAGCTGAAGCAGGGAAAAATCCCTGAACCATTTGGCGTGATAGGAAGCATAAGTATGCCTCAGCGCGTCCGCACTCCATTCTCCAAAGCGGTTGTGCAGCCCCCATCCGGCTTTTTTCCGGAGCAGCCTCCAGCGCACCGGCCAATTGGGAGGACATAACAGTCCGGCCGGCCCCCCTGCTCCGTATCCCGCCAGAAGCCGCCAGAGCACAGCATGAATGGTGACATGCCTGATTCCCCCCGTTTTACTGGTTCGGGACCTTACGGAAATGACCCTCTCCTCCAAATCCACATCACGCCAATGGAGGCGCACCACCTCCCCCGGCCTGATTCCGGCGTACAACATTACCCAAACAGCCGGAGCGCAGTCACGAAATTCCGGAGCTTCCACCACCGTCCGAAGGCTTCCTATCTCTTCCGGAGCCAAAATGGCAATCGTCCGTTCACGAAACGAAGGAGAGTCCACACGGGCGACAGGATTTTCCCCGCACCATCCGCGCCGCAGGGAAAAGGACAAAACGCCGCTCATCACCGCCCGGCCCTTGTAACGCTGCCTGTGGGATGTAAAAGCAGCCTCCAGAAAATGGGCGCAATGCTCCGGCGTCAGCTTCCGGACCGGAAAACCTTTCAATTCCGGACACCTCCGCATCAAAGCTCCGGTGAAATACCTGATATCGCGCAACGTCGTAGGGCGAAGATTACGCTTCGCCTTCAGCATTTCTTCCACGGCGGCGGAAAAGGAAACCGTCCTTTCCCCTTTCCTCAATTCCTCAGCACCCAGAAAAATTGCCTTTCTGGCCCGGCGCATGCTGCGGCTGCCTCCGCACAGGCTCAGCAGCTCTACTGCGAGGCTGGCAGCATCCAGCATATTCAATCCGCTACCTTTCAATAACATTTCCGCAGCCAGATATTCCTTCTGGTTTTTTCCATGTCTCGCCATTCCGAATATCATGTTTTTTATATTAATACCTGATACATCACAGGATTGTTAATCCTGTTATCAAGAAAAAATTACAATATTTTTATCCATTAATCTCTTTTTACGGACAATTCTTTATGTACAACCACAATTCTATTTGTTAGATAAACCGTTGATTCAATCTTCCGAGGCACCATGAGCATTTATGTGCCCAAAGCGGAAAAAACGAATGGGATATATTCAGAAACACAGGATTAACAATCCTGTACATAAACAGCAGGGAAAAGTCATTCATCTCCACTTTTCCCTGAATTAATCTGAATATAACAAACCATGAACCTTCGTTTACCCCTCCCGTTGCGCCGGGCCCTTCTGGCAGCCATGTGCGTCCTTGGAAGCCAAACCTTCGCCGCCGAATATACAGCTTCCACCCTGGAAGAATTTCAAACAGCCTGGAACCAGATGGCTGATGGAGACACGTTGACCATTACCGGCTCCATCGACTTTGAAGGAGTAGAATTGGGCTCCCTGCCCGCAGACGCCTCCATTGTCCTCAAATCAGACGGGAAAGGAAGCATCTCCAACTTCAACTACAAGGACATGTCTGCCGTGAACATGCAGCATCTTAACGTGAGCGGCCGTGGAACCGTTCACGTAGGCAACATGACGGAAGGCATGCTCAGCGGATGGGACGAAGAAGGAAACACCCTTTCCATAGAAAACGCTTCCACGCTGGAAGGAACCTGGCTTGTGCTGGAAAACAACAAGCTGGTGGCCGGAGACGGAGCCGTTCTCAGCCGGAATGAGGTCACTACCGGGCATTCCGCCTCCATAGAAACCAGAATTGATCCCGAAACAGGAGCCCTCATCTCCACGGTAGTCACCTCTACACCGGGAGAAATTGCCATGGATCTGGGAAAAAACGTCCGTATCCATGAAATGGATTTATCCATGAATGATGGAGTCCGCGGCCAAATTGTCTCCCATGGAGATATTTCCTTATCTGATTCCACGCTCATCTCTACAGGCGCCGTCAATACGACATCCGTTTATGAAAATGAAGATTCCGGCGTCCTGATCGGTCAGTCGGAAACCGTCGGCGCTCACGGAGGGATCGACTTCAGCGCGGGAGCCGTGACGATGCAGGATACGAACCTGAGCACCGTGGGCGGCGACAGCCAATCCACTGGGGGTGAAATACTGCTGGGAGATAACAGTACGCTGACAGCCGAGAAGAGGGCGGAAATCACGACAGAAGCCCTTGTCCTTTCCCAGGGCATTGCCAGACAAGATGAAGACGGAACCTACCTTCCCGGAACCAGCATGGAGGAAACCATGGGGCTGTTCGGAGACATCACCGTCGGCAACGGCAGTTCCATTGAAAACTATGACATGGATGCGCAAGGTTCCATCTTCATCGGCGAAGGGGCAAAACTGACATCCGTCACACTGGATGCCGTATCCGTGGAACTGGATTCCCTGTCCATAACCGAAGGAGAAGACGGAATCCGCACCGTGCGCATGACCACCGGAGCGGGAGACCAGGCCACCGTCTCCATTGGAGCAAACTCTACGCTGGACGATGTGGATATTTACGCGGAAGGAGGGAATATCTATATCGGAAGCAATACTGAAATTACAGGCGACAACGATCTTTCCGGCAGCCAGATGGCCGATATCTGGGCAGGGGACACGGTTGGCTCCATTGGAGACGACGGCGCTTCCACCCGTGGAACCGTCTCCTTTGAAGGGACGCTCAAGCAAAACGCGGAAGGAGACTATGTGCTGGCCTCCGGAGAATATGCGGAAGGGACTTATGGCGGGAACGTAGTCATTGGAGACAATGTTACGCTGACCATGACCACCGTAGCTGCGGAAAATACCATCACGCTGGGGGACAATGTAACTTATCAGGGAACGGAAGAAGCTCCCGTTTACCACATGAGCGCCTTCAGCGATGCGGACAACAGCCTTATCCGCGCCAGCATCATTGATACGGATGAAAACGGGAATATTCTCAACGGAACAGTTACCGTCACGGAACGCGAAAACAAAATCACCACGGGCCGCGGCAACACATTCATGAACAGCAAGGCCCCGGGCAGGTCCGCTGCCATGGATATCTCCAGGGGAGGCGCCCTCTATGCACATGGAGACATATTTATTGGAGAAAACAACAGCTTCATCAGCAATACGGCAGCGGGATCCGGCGGAGCCGTCTTCGCCCAGAACAATATTGCCGAATCCATAACCTATACGGACGGGGAACGCACCTCCAAACTGACCACGGAAGTGCTGGATATCACGGTAGGAAACGGAACTGTTTTCTCCGGCAACACGGCTGGAGCCAATGGCGGAGCCATCGCTTCCGAACTGACAAGCAACCTCGCGCAGCAGGATGGCGACAATGTGGAGGACTTCTTTGAAAATGAAGGGGCCAATATCTGGCTCGGCAGGGACGTCACCTTCACGGATAATGCCGCCTCCGGGCTGGGAGGCGCCATCCACCTGATGGAGAACCGCATTCTTCTGATTGGCTCCGGAGCCTTCTTTGACGGCAACACGGCCGGGGAAGAAGCTAACGACATCTTTGCGGAAGACGGCTCCGTCATTCTGGCGGACACGGACGCAAACGATATCACCATCATCAACAGCGGCATTTCCGACGCAGACTATTACTCCCTTGACAACGGTCCGTGGACGCGCGGCGCCGCCACGCTGATTCAGGCAGGCGGCGGCGACCTGCTTTACGGAGGACGGGATACGGAGGATAACGGATTCGGCGGAACATTGATCCAGCAATCCGGAGCCGGCTCCCTGATCGTGGGCCACCTGGCCGAAGTGGATGACATCATGGTCATGGAAGGAGCTCAATTGGGAGTTGAAGACCTGACGGACTACGAAATGAATGGCGCAGGCGTCATTCTGACGGAAAATTCCGTACTGGCTGGAGACACGTTGGAAATTAACGGAAACGCCGTGATTGAAATGGGGGAAGGTTCCTCCCTGCTCCTCAATGACATCGCGTTCAACGGCCACTCCTCCATCAAGCTCTGGAATGTCGATGAAGCGGGCAACGGCCGCGACCTCACACACACCGCCGCCGGAACTTCTTCCGTGGACAACGTCACCATCACCGGAGCCGAAGTAAGCGAACTGCCTCTGTTCAACACCGCTTTCGTCTCCACAAGCGCAACGCCCCATGAAAACGGAACTATCCGCCTGACACAAAATATGCACGGAGTCGCCGCCCCCATGCAGGGATATTCCGGGAACATATCCGGCGCAGCAGCCGGCATGGAACAGGTCCGGACGGGCATCCGGGACGGTTCAGCCGCACACAGGTTCTTCGAAACCCTTCTGGGAACCTCCAGCGCAGACGCGGCGGCAGCCATGATTCAATCCGTCAGCGGGGAAACCGTGATCAATGCGGCCTGGGCTTCCAACGATGCTCTCAAGGGTTTTGCCGCCCTGGGCAGGACGCAGGGAGCCATTTCCGCCGCACAGGGACTGAATATTACGGCAGCGAAGCCCGTCCAGTCTGCAGACGCCAAGGGTTCCCCCATCGCCATGGCGCCGGTGGCTTCAGGCCGCGGCTCCGTATGGGTGGGCGGCCTGGGTTCCTGGACAGACCAACATTCGCGCAGCGGCATTGACGGCTACAAATACGACGCAGGCGGCTATGCCGTGGGCGCGGATTGCAAGCTCTCCTCCTCCGTCCTGGCAGGAGTGGCCATCGGCCAATCTTACGGAACTTTCCAGGACAAGGGAGGACTGTCCAGCTATGATGCGGATTTTTTCATGGCCATGCTCTACGGCCGCTACACGCCCGCCGGAACCTCCAAATTGTCTCTGGACGGGTATGCAGCCTTCGGAACCACATCCTTTGACGGGAAAGCCCGCCTGGCGGACACCTCCGCTGCCGGGAAATTTGACTCTGACTCTTTCGGAGCCGCCATCTACGCCACCTGGACGGAACAATTCCGCAACAAACTGGTCATCGCACCATTTGCCGGGCTGGAATTCATGACCGGGAAAACGGACAGCTTCTCCGAACACGGAGACTTGGCCCGGACCTTCAGCGGAGCGCGCGCCCAGAACTGGACGCTGCCCGTAGGCATCACCCTCTCCCGCACCTACGCGGCAGGAACCAATGCCACGCTGACGCCCAGCGTGACAGTTGCCGTGACGCAGGATCTCAGTCGCCTCAATCCCAAAGGGACTGTCAGCAGTGACTTGGGCGCCTGGACGGCGCGCGGCGTCAACGTAGGCCGCACCGCTCTGCGCGTCAACGCAGGGATAAGCGCCGCCTTCGGCAACAGGTGGGGGGCCCGCATCGGATACTCTCTGGAAAGCAGGGCCGGACTGACGGCCCAGGGAATCAACGGCTCCGTCAGTTACTCATTCTAACGGATGTCCATTCCGGCCTTCCCGGTTCCGCAGGGAACCGGGAAGGCAATCTCCAACGCTTCCTTCAACAAGGAACGCCATGTCCTGGTCCCGTCCTGCGTCATTCCGCAGCCTTCCTGCAACATCAGTTCCGGTAAACCAGACTTATCAAGATCGCCCTCCTGCGAATACTGAAAACGGGTTACATCATCAGCATAACGGACAGCAACGGAATTTTTTACAAAATCATTTCCCTCTCTGCGCAGGAAGAGGCTATTTTCCCGAAATGTACGCGCCGCTCAAACCCGTTTCCACCCTATTATCCATAATTCCGGCAAACGGGACGAGACGGAAGGGACGCTCCCTTTCCATCACCAACTCCGGGAAAACGACTTTCACCATCGGAAATAAAGAAACGCTATCCATCCACTCAAAATGAACTAATTGCCCTTTCCCTGAAAAAATGAGCGACCGCCTCAGAATTTCCAAATAAAACATTTCTTGGAAAAACATGAATTGTTGATTAGGAACCGCTTCCCTTCACAGGAAGCGGTTCCGCTTTACCCAGGCAGTTTTTTCAATGCCGGATGCGGGCAATCCGACCATGCAGCCTGCCAGACTACAGAGCAAGGAAAACAGGCATAAAAAACCGCTTCCCGGCTATCACGGGAAGCGGCTGCTGTTAAAAGGGAAACTATTATTCCCCGCGCCGGAGGACTGCCCCCTTGCTGGCATTCGTGGCAAGCTGGCGGTAACGGCTCAGCCAGGAGGAGGAAACCCTGTTATAGGTAGGTTTCCAATCCGCACGGCGGCGTGCGATCTCCTCCTCGCTCAAACAGGCGTTCAGCGTGCGGTCCGGAATGGAATACTCAATAATATCCCCGTTCCTCAGCAGGCCGATCAGGCCGCCTTCCGCCGCTTCCGGGGAAATATGGCCAATACAGGCTCCGTGCGTGGCTCCGGAAAAACGGCCGTCCGTAATAAGCGCCACTTCCGCGCCAAGGCCCTGCCCCATAATATAGGAAGTGGGAGCCAGCATTTCCTGCATGCCGGGGCCGCCCTTGGGGCCTTCATTGCGTATGACAACCACATCGCCTGATTTCACCTTCCCGGCAAGGATGCCTTCGCAGGCCTCTTCCTGAGACTCGAAAATCACGGCGGGCCCGCGGAAACTCATCATATTCGGATGCACACCCGCCTTTTTCACCACAGCGCCCTCCTCAGCCAGATTGCCGAACAGAATCGCCAGGCCGCCATCACGGGAATAGGCATTTTCCAACGGATGAATCACGGTTTCATCCGCAATGCCGCATCCCTCCACTGTTTCACCCAGCGTTTTCCCGCTGACGGTCATGGCGTCCAGATGAAGGGCTCCGGGAATCCTGGCAATTTCATGAATGATGGCACTCACCCCGCCTGCACGCAGAACATCCTGCATGTGGAAGCGGGAGGAAGGAGCCACCTTGCAAATATTCGGGGTTCGCCTGGAAATATCATTGATGCGCTGGAGGTCATACTCCACGCCGGCTTCCCTGGCGATAGCCAGCGTATGGAGCACGGTATTGGAACTGCCGCCCATGGCCATATCAATTGTGAAAGCATTGTCGATAGCGTCACGGGTTACGATGTCTCGCGGCAGGGGGCCGTCCGCCTTCGCCATCTCCACGGCGCGGCGTGCAGTCTGCTTCCAGAACTCCTTTCGTTCCTCTGAAGTAGCCAGCAGGGAACCGTTGCCGGGAAGGGCCAGGCCGATCACCTCGCTCAGGCAATTCATGGAATTGGCCGTAAACATGCCGGAGCAGGAACCGGCGCCGGGGCAGGCGCGGCATTCCAGGGAATGAAGTTCCTCCTCATTAATCTTGCCTGCCTTAAAGCGGGCGACAGCCTCAAACACGCTGTTCAGGTCCAGCACTGTGCCGTCCTCCGCCATGCCGGCGGCCATCGGACCGCCGCTGCAGAAAATAGTGGGAATATTGCAGCGCAGGGCGCCCATAATCATGCCGGGAACAATCTTGTCGCAATTAGGGATGCAGATCATGGCATCAAACGCATGGGCGCTCAGCATCGTCTCTACGCTGTCCGCGATCAGCTCACGGCTGGCCAGGGAAAACTTCATGCCGCCGTGGCCCATGGCAATGCCGTCACAAACGCCGGGAAGGTTGAATTCCACGGGAGTTCCTCCGGCCTTGCGTACCTCCTCCTTGATGAGGGCGGCCACCCTGTTCAGGTGGACATGGCCCGGAATCACTTCATTAAAAGAATTGCAAATGGCAATGAAAGGACGGCCTAAATCCTCATCCGTCATTCCGGTGGCACGCATCAAACTGCGGTGCGGCGCACGCTCGAACCCTGCTTTAACTCTATCGCTTCGCATAACAATACAACTGTTGCAGGGCAAGTGTATCACATGACGCAGGGAAGAGAAGTTGAATCTGGGACAGCCTTGCAAAACGGAAACGCCTCCGTTACAGTATGTTTGCATAAGAGGAGGCTTTAACTGTCCAGAACCGCCTCCCGGGTGGGGAAATGTGAACGAATCGTCACATCTAATATCGGGACACCGCCCTTTCTTTCATCGTAAAAAACAGACATGGCAACCATTCTTATCGCTGAAGACGACCACGCCATTTCAGACCTTGTGGCCTATAACCTGGAACGTGCGGGCCATACGCCCCTGGCGGCCTATGACGGCCTGACCGCGCTGGAAGTGGCGCGCCGGGACAAGCCGGAACTGATCCTGCTGGACCAGATGATGCCGGGCATGGACGGACACGGCGTACTGAGGGAACTGCGCCGGGACAGCCGCACCCAGAACATTCCCGTCATCTTCCTGACAGCCAAGGCCCAGGCGGAAGACCGCATCCAGGGGCTGGAACTGGGAGCGGATGACTATGTGACCAAACCGTTCAGCCCCAAGGAACTTGTCCTGCGCGTGGCCAGCGTGCTGAAACGGTGCGAGCACACGCCGGGCAGCGTCATTGCGGAATACGGCCCCTTCACTTTTGACAAAAACGCCCTCAAATTCTATATCGACAATGAGGAAGTAGACCTGACGGCCACGGAATTCAAGCTCATGATCCATATGGTTGAACGGGAAGGCCAGACCCTGAACCGCAACGACCTGCTCAGTTGCGTATGGGGGTACAGCCACCAGGCCCAGAGCCGGACGCTGGACACGCACATGAAGCGGCTGCGCCAGAAACTGGCTCCCTATGCGGACTGCATTGAAACCGTCCGCAGCATCGGCTACCGCTTTACCCTGCCGGGACGCCGCATCCCGGAGGAAAAGGCTTAACACTCCGGTTCCATGTCGGCCATCGACTACATCCTAACCATCCTTATTCTGGCCTCCCTGTACCTGAACTGGCATCTGGTCCAGGTATGCCGGTCCGCCATGAAAGCCCGGAAAAAAGCCTTGCGGGACGCTCAGCGCCTGCTGAAGCGCGGGGAAGAAGCGCAGGAACAGGCCATCGCGGACAAACGGCGCTTCCTGGAAGCTCTGGGAGAGGCCTTCCTGCTCATCGGTCCATCCGGACACATCGTGCTGGCTAATACGCTGGCCAAAGAACTCTTTCAGGAAGAAAAGCTGGAAGGGCGCAAAGTGGGGGCCCTGGTCTGCAACCAGGAATTGCTGGGGCATGTTCAGGAAGCATTCGATACGGACGGCCCCGTCACCAAGGAATTCACGCTGAGCGCCGCCAATTCCCCCGGCGGCGTGCAAAACGGCATCACGGCGTGGCATCTGGACAGCGCCATCACGGACGCCCCAATCAGAGAAAAGCGCATCCTGCTGCGCAACATCACGCAGAACTACCTCACCAACCAGATGCGCCGGGACTTCGTGGCAAACGCCTCCCACGAGCTGCGCACGCCCCTCACCATCATCGTGGGATATCTGGAAAACCTGATGGAGGACGATCTGGTGGAGGAAAGTCCCGGACTGGCCCGCAAATTCATCGGAGTCATGCACCAGAACAGCCAGAGGCTGATGAACATTATTGAAGACATGCTCATGATCTCCAAACTCGAATCAGGCCACAAGGCGATTCTGAAGGAGCAGTGGTTCCGCCTCACCTCCTGCGCGGACGACGTCTTCTCCCGTCTGGATTCCATCCGGGAGAAAAAACAGGCCGTCCTGCACATGGACATTCCCACGGATTGGGAACTTTATGGAGACCCCTTTTACTGGACGCAAATTCTGTTCAATTTGGTGGAAAACGCCCTCAAGCAAAACACGGAGCCGGGACTTTCCATTACTGTGGCCGCCGCCAAAACACAGGACGCCTGCGTCATCACCGTCACGGATACGGGCGTGGGCATTCCTGCGGAAAGCATCCCCTTCCTTTTCAACCGCTTTTACCGGGTGGAAACCCACCACTCCTCGGAAATCAGGGGAACGGGCCTGGGCCTTTCCATCGTGAAACGCGCCGTGGAAGCGCACGACGGCGCCATCACCGTCTCCAGCATCCCCCACCGGGAAACTGTTTTTACCATCACCATTCCCCTGAAAAGATTCCGGGAAGAAAAGAGGATACGGCAACTATCACAGGTATCGATTGAAACATCTGCTAACAAATCGACATAATGGAATATAACACTGAAACGCCTTTAAATAGAAGGTTTGCTTGTTGCGCAAATTTTCCTTTCTGGAAATCATTATTAAATACTTGAGCCGATTCTCCATCTTCTGTATTACAACAACATCCTTGATCTTCAGACAACCCTGTTCAATGTTCTTCCTGAGCCTCCGCATAACGGACAAGCGCCCTTTTGTCTTCTAAATGAGTGGCTACTTTCAGCCCTATTTCTGCCACCTTTTTGCGTACAGGCGCCTTGTCTGCCTCCTTCAACCATGCAGTCAAGCAAGCATCGGCCCGCGCAGACAGCTGTTTGTCTTTCCACAAGTCAAGTATCTGACCATAAAATCCGAGAAATTGAAGAGCCGTTTTTTCGTGGGTCAACAACGGGGGCAATGCCTTTTCCAAGACGGCACAGGTCTGAACTCTCACCTTCCGATCTACTTTATTCTGCTGGTAAAATTTCAGCCAGTTTTTGAAAAAGATTCTCTTGGTTTTCACTTCATAAGACAACTTTCCGGCCATGTCGGGAATATCCCTCCGGGCTAAAGCGCAAAAATTACGCATGTAGGCATCCACGGAATCCCACGATTCATTTTCAGCCAGCAATCCGGGATAAACGGCATAACCATTCGCTTTTTTCCAATCAAGCCCCAGTTCTTTTTTCAGAAAGTATTCCCACATGGTGGGATTTCCGGAGAAAGCTTCCTTGAACTGTTCTAGCAAAACCAGTTTTTCTTTCTCGGACCGCTTTGCATTTCTCTTCGTCAAAGCCTGCCACGCAGGATAATTGGAAGCATTCCGTTTCAACGCTTCTTTCAGTAATGTGCCCGCCTTCTGTGGATCGGCAGCCAGCAGGGATAAATAATAACAGAGATTGGATGCAGCGGCATTCTTCTTCCAAAAACGGGGAAGCTCTGTAATCGTGGAAACGGCTCCCTTCCAAGGCCCTCCAGAACCGCCCTCCGACCACACCCATCCATAAATGTTATTTCCTATCTTCCATTCTCCGTCTATCCCTTTCCACACAAAGGCGCAATGCCCTGGCTGGCCAATCGTATAGGAAGGAATTCCCTTCGCTTTCACAAAACCGGCTGCCCCTTTGGAAACGGCGCCGCACACGCCTCCATATTCCACGTAAATCTGTAAGGAAACCGGTTTGTGATCGTAAAACGCTCCACCCACATGCACACTGATTCCCTGTTTATTCTTCATCCGGTATGGAATCAATCCGCAACAGGCATACCCGGCGTTCCCCGCCTGGATCTTCTTTTTGTCGGCTAGATAATCCTGCGCCCAGGCAAGTTCCTCAATACTTTCCCGCCCCCGGAAAAGAATTCCGAATTCCCACGGCTCCAACGTAAGGAACTGCGGAAACAGTTTTTTCTCCATAAAAGACTTTTTGTAAAAATCATACCGCGCTTCGCATGCCTCCGGCTCCCGAGATGAAGAAACCAACGCCGCCCCCAATGCCATGTTAAGGCCAACCCCGGAAAGTTCCTTCCCTTCCTTCAGCCAAATGTTGCGCAGGACTGCCAGAGTATCCTTTCCCGAAGCCTTGGCAAATGACAACTTCTCAAACACTTCCGGATGATTCAACAGCCACAGAACATACTCCTTGTCCTTCAATTCATGAAGGATGTAAGTCCTATCCTTCCCCACCAACGCAAAGAAATGGGCCATATAGCAAGCCTGCGCCAGCTCCCGATCCTTCAACAGGGATTCCACGGAAAACGTTTTTTCCGCCTCCAACTTCTTTTGTACATATTGGCGACACAGTCCGGCAATACTCCGTACATCCCCTCCCTCCATCTGCCATGCCAGACGCTGATAGGATAAATTTTCAGCAGCAACCACTGATAAAAAATACAGAGAAAAGAACAGAAATTTAAACACAGAAACGTTAAAAATAACAATTATGCATCTCAATTTAAAATATGGAACATTTAATTTATTATATTCTATTTATAATTAATCAGTTAATTTATATTTTAATAAATATTCTATAGGCAAAAAACTTCTAAAATTTACTCATCAATCCTATCTCATATACACAAAAATAAAAATCAAGCATTGGCGCAACAAATACTTCTCTAAAATAGTTTCTTACTATTAAAATTCATTTTTGCACACTAATCATACCAGGAGCGATTTCTTTCAAATTAATCTCATGGGTCTTTCTGTATTCATTAATATGAGCCGATACATCAAACATCAAAACTCTAGTATCATCCTCTTTTTCCAACCGGACTCGATCAATAAACTTTTTCCCAAATACCCATGTTGCTCTTGAAATTACTTGATAACCAGGAAAATTTTTCTCCAAATAATTCTTCTGTGCTTCCAAAACTTCCTTCTCAGTTTTAGCATCTTTCAATTCAATGGGAAAATCATAAGAACTTCCTGGTTCCTTATCTTCTTTTACACGTTCTTTTTGTTTCCGGAGATCTCTAGAAATTTTAATAATTTCTTTTTTATGAAGCTCGTTAAATTTCTTTCGATAATCCGTAATATCAAAACACACTTCTATTACATTTCCCTGTTCGTTTTTTAAATACACAGTTTCAATGATTGATTTCTTACTGGAAAGATCCACTTCCCTGTCACCTATATTATAACCAGGATAATTTGTTTCCACATAATTTTCAATCCAGCTATCCAGTTCTCCACGGTTTTTTACACCTTCTACAACGACAGGGGAAGAAGAGTCATTCTTTTCCAAATTGACTTTGCTATCCCTAGGAACTTTATTCATCATATCCTTTTCATGTGCATAAAGAAACCCTGTAGAAAGTAAAATGAGGTTTATTAATATAATTTTTTTCATAATATTTTATCAATGATGTTTTTCACATTCTTCTTTAAGTTCCTTTTCAAATTTCTTAAGAAGATCTCTTTTTGCTGTAGACACGGCACTTTGAGCACTTTTTTTCCCTTCAATATTCGGATCAAAAAAATCCTTCATCCCATCAGCTAAATGTGTTTTCATCCCCGTTTTCCATGGAGTTTTAAATTTATGATTATGAACAAATCTGTAGGCATACCATAGATGAACATGATAAGTATGTTTCATGGAGGCCCCTACTAGATGATCCATATCCACTATCCCTGTTTCTGCGCCTAGAGCTTCAGTAAGAATAGATTCCACCATATCACCCAATGCCTCCTCAACAATGTCAGGCGGAGTAGGAGGCTCTTTACCCCAAGGAGTAAAGAAGGCAAGATATCTTCTTTCTACACGGCATCTTGGCTGATCAGCAGCCAAGACATTTCCCTGAAAAAACAGTAATATAGAGATTATCAAAATAAACACACGCCTCATAACTTACTTCCTAATCTATTGAAAAAAAAGAAAACATCAATATCTATTTCAACATGAAATCAAATTAATATTTTTTGGCTCATTCAAATACATAAAAAACGGCGTCCTTCCGTGATAAGGAGGACGCCGGAATTTTCCGGAAATCGGACAGACTGCCAGTTTGAGCAGCGAAGCGCACAAACCTTAGGACTTGTAACGCAAACGCTTCTTGTGACGGTTCTGACGCATGCGCTTGCTGCGCTTATGCTTGTTGATTTTTGCTTTACGGCGTTTTTTGAGCGATCCCATGATTGTGGTTCGTTTGTTGTTTTACTGTGGTGAGAAAAAAATCTAGTAAACCAGCTTGTTAAGCGGGTATTCAATGATGCCTTCCGCTCCCAGGGCCTTGAGCTGGGGAATGATATCCCTCACAACGGATTCGTCAATGACCGTTTCCACGGCCAGCCAGCCTTCTTCCGCCAAATGGGAAATAGTGGGACGGCGCAGAGACGGAAGAGCCTCTACCAGGCCGTTCAGGGAAGCAGCAGGAAGGTTCATTTTCAGGCCCACTTTCCGGCGCGCTTCCAAAGCGCCCTTGAGCATCATGACCAGGCGTTCCAGCTTCTGTTTCTTCCACTCGTCCTGCATGGTTTCCCGGTTCGCGATAAACTGGGGATAGGAGGTCATCAGGGTGTCCACGATGCGGAGCTTGTTGGCCTTGATGGAGCTTCCCGTTTCCGTGATGTCCACGATGGCGTCCACCAGTTCCGGCACCTTCACTTCCGTAGCTCCCCAGGAGAATTCCACGTGGGCTTCAATACCCTTTTCCTGAAGCCAGCGTTCCGTGATGCCCACGCCTTCCGTGGCGATGCGCTTGCCCTGAAGGTCTTCCGCACAGGTAATGGGGGAATTTTCCGGGACTACCAGCACCCAGCGGGTAGGCTTGGAGGTAGCCTTGGAGTATTGAAGATCCGTCAGCACTTCCACGTCCGCCCTGTTTTCATAAATCCAGTCGCGCCCGGTAATGCCGCAGTCGATGAAACCGTCATTGACATAACGGCCTATTTCCTGGGCACGGATCAGGAAGAGCTCCAGATCGTCGTCGTCGCAGGCCGGGCGGTATCCGCGGCTGGACACATACACATTGTAGCCGGCCTTGCGGAACAATTCCACGGTGGAATCCTGCAAACTGCCTTTGGGAAGAGCTATTTTGAGTTTCTTCGACATGATGGGACGGGAATGAAAACCCACACGGGCCCCATTGTCAAGTTCAGAACCGTATCCGGCCCATTTTACCGGGCCATGAGCCGTTCAATGTCATCAGGCAGCAAAGGCACGTCTCCCAGCAGGTCGATGTTTTCTGTTTCCCCGATCAGGACATCGTTTTCCAAACGGATGCCTATGCCTTCTTCCGCAATATAGATGCCCGGTTCCACGGTGAAAACCATACCCGGCAACACAACGGGGTTGGCTTCGCCTACATCGTGCACATCCAGCCCCAGGAAGTGGGAACACCCGTGCATGTAATATTTCCGGACAATGGGAGGATCGGACGGTTTTTCCGCCACCTGCGCGGGTGTGATGAGCCCCAGCTTGACGAGTTCCCCGGCGGCAAAAACGCGCACCAGGCGTTCGTACTCCGATTTCAGGATTCCGGGTTTCAGAATCTTTTTGGCGTAGGTCATCATATTCAGCACGCTTTCATACACAGCGCGCTGGCGGGGGGTGAATTTTCCGTTCACGGGAACGGTGCGGGTCATGTCGGAGTTGTAATTCCCGTATTCCGTGCCTATATCCATAAGCACCAGATCGCCGTCTTCGCACCGTTTGTCGTTTTGGATATAATGCAGCACGCAGGTATCCTTTCCGGAAGCGATGATGGGCAGGAAGGAGAATTTGCGCGGACCGCGGCTGATGAATTCGTTGGCCAGGAATCCCTCAATCTGCCATTCGCCCACCCCCGGCCTGATGAATCGGAGCAATTCCCGGAAGCCTTCATTGGTGATGTCGCAGGCTTTTTTGAGAGCCTTGATTTCTTCCGGCTTTTTGATTTGCCGCATATCCGCCATGATTTCATAGACATTCTTCAAAACAGCGTCCGGGAATTTTTCCTTCAGCTCCTTGGTCATGCGGGCATTGCGCGTTTCCACCGGGCATGTGCATCGCGGATGCTGGTTGGCTTCCACAAAGACCATGGATGCGGACGGCACCAGGGCCTCCAGCAACGCATCATATTCATCGGTCCAGCGCACGTCCTGGATGCCGCTCAGCTCTCTCGCCTGTTCCTGCGAGAGCCGGGCACCTTCCCAGATGGCAATCTGTTCATTTGTCTCACGCAACAGCAGAATCTCATCCCAGCCGTCCTCCCGGATGGTCATGACCAGGACGGTTTCTTCCTGGTCAACTCCCGTAAGATAAAAGAGGTTGGCATTCTGATGCAGGGCAAAAGTGCCGTCCGCATTCGTAGGAAATACGTCGTTGGCGTGCAGAATCAGCATACTGCCGGCAGGCAGGCGGGAAGCAAGTTCTTCACGGTTGCCGGCAAAAAAGGAAGAAGGAAGCGGCTCGTATCTCATATCAACAGCATGCCCCGCTTTTCCGGCTTGTCAATCATGCATCCGGACACGGGGCAACCTTGCGCGTCTCCTTGTCGTCCGGAGTTCTTCTGACCGTGCCGTTTCCCCGCTCCGGCCTATTCTTATGCGATTGTCCATTTCCTGCCGTCCCGCTACCCGTCCGTTCATCATGCATACCGTTGAAGGAAGCACGGAACCGCCCCGGAATTTCCGGAGACACCCCCTCCGGAAAAAACTCCCGGAGCCAATCGGGTCATGACTCGAACACCACCCGGGCGGATGCCGTCTTATCCTGCATGCACGGCGCTATTCCACGGCTATTCCTGGCGCTGGGAACAGGTTTGGTTTTTTCCTGTTCCAGTTCCCGGACAATGCCCGTTTCCTCTTTGATTACCCATCCCCTTCACACGGACTCCAGGCAGAGTTGTTTTGGAGGCGTCTGGTATAATCCCTCGGAACAGGCCGTCTGGAATTCCCCAAGGCTAAAAGTATATGTAGCCCCCGTCAATATTGACTACATCAAAGCCAGATTCCCCAAGGAATCCCCGGCGCTGGCGGCACAATTCAGGGCCGGGCTGCAAAAAGACATCCGCAACGTGCTGGAAAACAAATCCAAACAGACAGGCGGGAGGATGAAATGGCAGTTGGTTGACCGCCCCGTTCCGGGATCCGTAACTCTCCGCCTCGCCATAGTCAAGCTGAAGCCTACGGACGTGGGCGGCAACATCATGTCCGATCTTGTTTCCCTGGTCTCCCCCCTTCCGGGAACCTCCCTGATCCTGGGGCGCTTCATGAGCGGGGACGTAGGCATTGAGGGACGCCTGTCAAATACGAATACGGACGCCGGCATCATGGAATTCAAAGCTTACAACACGGACCCCATCACCCTGTTTTCCGTCAAGGAATTTGAACGTTTTGCCTTCGACCAACGGAATTTGCGGCTTTTTTCCAGCTGCATTGCAGATATTTTCAAAGCTGGTCCCGCCAGCAGTATTCCCAAAACAGGGGAATTTGACCTGGACCCGTTTTAAACGGCCTTTCCGGACGATTCTTTCCCGTCTTTCTTTTCAGGTTCATAGAAAGCGCATTCCTGAACCGTCTGCCTGGTCTTGAAGGCATATACAAAAAAAGCGGCGCCCACCAGCACGAGGAAAACGGAGAGGAACTGCCCGCGGGTCAATCCCATGGAGAAGGGGGAATCCGGCTCCCGGTACTCTTCGCAAATAATTCTGCCCGCAGCATAAAGAACGGCAAAAATACCGCAGAACAAACCGTTCCACGCACGAGGAAACCTTACCCGTACAAACCACAGCACGGCAAAGAGAAGCACACCTTCCGCAAACGCTTCATACAGCTGGGAGGGGTAGCGTGCATGATCCTGCATCATCTGCCCCACGATTTCCCTGATGGCGGGTGTATCCCTCACCCGGTCGGTCACCCAGGCGGCAGTCATTCGTTCCGGCACAGCTATGCCGGAAAGGGACAGTTTGTCCAGCAATCCGGGCGTTTCATAAATACGGGAGGCCACCCGCACGAACAAGTCCGGATCCTGGGAAAGCTCCGCCGGAAAAATCATTCCCTGGGAAGAGCCGGGCGGGACAATGCGCCCATACAGTTCCCCGTTGATAAAATTGGCCATGCGCCCGAAAAACAGCCCAACGGGAGCTACAATGGCCAGGCCGTCCAGAAGCGCCACCCACTTGACGCGGTGCTTCCACGCATAATAAAATGTGTACAGCCCCACTCCAATCATTCCCCCGTGGCTGGCCATGCCCCCTTCCCACACCCTCAGTACCATGAGCGGATCCGCCAGAAACTGGGACCAGCCGTGATTGGGAATCTGGTAAAAGAGCACATATCCCAGCCTTCCACCGATCAGAACACCAAAAATAGCCACATAAGTAACAAAATCCGCCATTCTGTCCTGAGGGACAGGATACAGCTTCCGGCGGGAAAGCCAGGAAAGCAGATAATACCCGCCGATGAAGCCCATTAAATAGGCCAGGCCATACCAGCGCAGGGCAATTGAGTCCGTTATCTGCCAGATGACAGGGTCCAGATCATGTACGTAAACGGTCGGATTCATGAGCGTTTCTTTCAGGGCAGGTAATGGGTAAGGGCTTCCACGGCCTCCTGGTCCAGGGAACGGGCCAGAGCCACCGTCAATTCCACCGCGGCGCGGTAGTCCCGCAGATCCAGCACGCCGTTATGGGCATGAATGTACCGGGTGGGAATTCCCAGCACAATAGTGGGAACTCCCTTTCCGGAGAGATGCAGGGCTGCCGCGTCCGTTCCGCCGGAACGGCGCACCGTCAACTGGAATGGGATGCCCGCATCCAAAGCCGTTTTTTCGGCCAGGGCGGCCAGCCGGGGATTGGTGATGGCCGTGGGGTCAAACAGCCTGATTTGCACGCCTCCACCCAAGGCCCCTTGGGAATCCGTCACGGCAAACCCGGGGGTGTCGTCTGCCGGCGGCCCTTCCAGAACAATCACGCAATCCGGTTGCATGGCGACGCCGGCCGTCCTGGCGCCCCGCGTGCCCACCTCCTCCTGAACCGTCGCGGCGGCAATCAGGGTGTTGGGATGCCCTTCCCGGCATAATTTCTTGAATGCCTCTATCATCACAGAAAGACCGGCGCGGTTGTCAAAGGCTTTCCCCATGACCCGGAACGGATTTTCCAATGGGGAGAATTTCACGTCCGGCACCACGGGATCCCCCAGGTGAATACCGAATTCATTCTTCACCTGTTCCGCGCTTTCAGCGCCCACATCTACAAAAAGGGCTTCCATGCTCATGACGCTGTTGCGCTGGCCTTCCGGCAGAAAATGGGGAGGCTTGGAACCAATCACCCCCCGGATGCCGCGGCCCGAGCGGTTTTTTACCAGGACACGCTGGCTTAACAGGGTATGCGGCCACCAGCCACCTATCCCCACCAACTGAAGGAAACCGTTCGACGCTATATTCTGCACCAGGAAGCCTATTTCATCCATGTGGGCGGCCAGCATCACGCGGGGGCCGGCCCCTCCGCCGGTACAGAACAGGCTGCCGGAACCATCGGAAGAAAATTCCCCATATCCTTCAAGTTCCTGAGCCACCAGGCTTCTCACTTCATCCTCATGCCCCGAAATACCGTGAGCCTCTGAAAACTTCTTCAGCAGATCAGAATCAATCGCCATGGGCCGAGCATGTGGAAACACCTCTGCCAGGTCAAGCCCGCAGCCATGCCGCATGTTTTTTTCTTGACCGCCCGGGCAGAACCGCCGGACGGAGCCATGTCATGCTCCACACACGCTACATGGAAAGAAACAAGAGATTTTTGCTAGCCACAGTTCGGTTTTTGGTGTAACTAATCAGGGAATTGAATTGTGCTATGAAATCCATCCTTAACACTATCACGGCCATGCTGGCTGCGGTGCTTTTCGTCCCTGCGGCATCGGCGCAGACCACCAGCAATCCCAGAATGCAGGTGCGGGTCTCCCTGGAAAAGCTGTCCCTGTATATGCGCCAGTCCCCCAACGTCCTGACGCAGGACGATCCCCGGCCGCTGCCGAAACCGAAGAAATGGGCGGATTTTGAAATTCCCTTCAAGGTGGAAGCCGCTCCCACCCCCAAATCCGGCTATATTGATGCCCTGACGTTCAAATTCTACATCGCGGTAGTCAATCCGGACCGCTCCCGCCAGTACCTGAAACTGTATAAGGAAGTCAAATACGTCAATGTTCCGGTAGGAGAAAACACGTACGCTTCCGTGTATCTCTCCCCGTCCTCCGTCAAGCGCATTACCGGTGTGGAAGGAGGAAGAGGAAAATGGGTGAAGTACCAGGGCGTAGTGGTGGAATACAACGGCAAGATTGTCGCCACTTATTCCTCCGAACGCGGCAAGATGGAAAAATGGTGGACCATCCAGTCCCCCAGCATCGTGGAAACCTCTTATTACCCCCTGCTGAACAAGGATGAAACACCTTTCTCCGTGTTCTGGTACGACCGTTATCCGGAAATTATGAGGCCCAACAGCCAGCAGGCGGCTTCCAGTTCCGTCCCCGCCCCGTTCGGTACTCCTGTGGCCCCCCCGGTGGACGGCGAATAACGCTCCATTAATTCTATCATTTCATCTTATTTAACAGAAATCACCCATGGCTAATTCACGACCAATCGTCGCATTAAACGTAGGTTCCCAGAGAGTTTCAATGGGCGTCTTTTCCAAGACTTCCAAAGACGCCCTTATCCTGGACCGCTATGCTACGCGCCTCGTAGTGCTGGACCCGTCAGCAGAAGGTTTGCGCCTGACGAAAATAGGGGAAGCCATCGCCGACCTCGTCCAGGAACTCAACGTCAAAGGAAGCGTCGTCAACTATTCCGTTTCCGGACAATCCGTTTTCATCCGCTTCGTCAAGCTTCCGGCTCTGGACGATACCGATGTGGAACAGCTCATCCGCTTTGAAGCCCAGCAGCACGTCCCCTTCCCGCTGGACGAAGTCGTGTGGGACTACCATCTGCTTCCCGCCAAAGGTCTGGAACGGGAAGCCATCCTGGTTGCCATCAAGGCGGAAGACCTGGACTCCCTGAATGATGAAATCGTCTCCCACGGCCTTTCCACCGGCAAAGTGGACTGCGCGCTTACCTCTCTGTACAATGCGTATGTGGACAGTTATCCGGATGAGAAAGAACCGGTCATGCTCATCGACATCGGCGCCAAATCCACGGATTTGATTTACAGCGAACAGGGACGTTTCTTCACCCGCAGCATTTCCGCGGGGGGAATCTTCGTAACCTCCGCTATCGCCCGTGAATTCAATATTCCCTTCCTGGAAGCGGAACGCTTGAAAACCACCAGCGGGCTCGTTTCCATGAGCAACGGGCAAACGGAAGGGCTGGATCCCGCCACGGCCAATCTGGCTACCGTCATCCGTACGGCCATGACCAGGCTTGCCTCAGAAATCCAGCGGACCACCAACCATTACCGCGCCCAGATGAGCGGAAGCGCTCCCGTCAAGGCATACCTGTGCGGCGGCGGAGCTTCCCTGCCCTATACCAAGGAATTCCTGGAAGATAAACTGGGCATTCCGATCTCCTTCTTCAACCCCATGCACAACGTGGGCGTGGGCTCCGGCGTGGACGTGAACACCATCTCCCGCGAAGCCTTCATCCTGGGCGGATTGATCGGCACCGCCATTCACTCCATCGGCAGAGCCTCCCTCAATATTGACCTGGAACCCACCGCAGTTGCCAAAAAGCGGGCCAACCAGAAAAAAATGCCCGCCATCATCGTCGGGGCAGCCATTGCCGTTCTTGGTGCCGCAGCTTATGCCGTCACAGGATATATGGGCGAGAAAAAGGCGGAGGAAATCCTCGCCGGCGTCCAGCCCACCGTTACTTCCATCAAATCGGCACAATCCGCCCTGCGCCAGAAAGAACAGGAGCTGAAAAAACTGGACTCCACCCTGGCTTCCTACCAGCAGCTCACGCTTCAGCGCTACGGCTACGCGGACATCATCAGGCACCTGCTGGAACAGTCGGAACACAAGGATTATCCCTACTGGTTTACGGATTTTGAACCGCTGGCCCACTTCAATCCGGAGGATACCACCCAAATTACGGGATATTCCGTCATCAAGGATTCCTTCACATCGGACAAAAATACATCCCTGGTGGATGACATCAGGACGGAGGCCTCCGCCAACGCATCCAGCGAGGATGAAGCGGGCGTTTACAGCGTCAACGCCATCCGCCTGACCGGATTCGTCCGGCGCAGCCTGGGCGGCCAGAGAATCATCCAGGACCTCCAGGCAAAAATAGACGGGAACAAGGAATCCCTGTTCACTTTCAAGCCCGGAGACGTCAAACTGGAAGCCCGCCAGATCATGGAACTGGGAGCCAAGGACGCCAAGGTGGACGCGGCGGCAGGGGCCTTTGTACCCTTCAAGCTGGTGCTTCCGTTAAAAACGCCCATTCCCGTGAACTTTAACAAATAAGATTACCCAACCCGAACAAGACATATTTTATGAGCAATTGGATTACAGACAACAAGCCCGCCGCCATGGTCGCGGGCGTGGGGCTTCTCTTATTCCTGGGGTTATCCGCGACAGGGTACATCGTCAATTCCAAACGCAGTGAACTGGACAAAAAAATCAGCATCGCCGCCAAGGAAATCAAGTCCGCCAATGCTGCGGAAATCACTCCGAGCCGCTCATCCAACGAAGAGCTGGAAAAAGAACTGAACCGCTATGCCAAGGCCGTGGGCAGCCTGGAAACGGCCTACAAGCCCTTCCTTGCCTCCTCCGCGCTGGTCCCCACCACGCCCACGGCATTCCAGAATGAACTGAAAACATTCAGGGATTCCCTGATCTCCTCCTGCAAGAAAAAGAACATTCTCATAACGGACACATCCTCCTGGCTCGGCTTCCAGGTTTACAGCACCCAGGCTCCCTCTGTTCAGGCGGCCTCCACGCTGGGTTTTGAATTGAAAGCCATCAACAGCCTGGTCAACAAACTGGCGGAATGCGGCCTGTCCAAATTCATCAAGGTGTACCGCCCCCAGCTCCCCATTGAAACCCTGGCGAACAATCCGGAAGAATCGGACGAAGCCGACCAGGCTCCATGGACTCCCATGCCTCTGGAAATAGCCTTCCAGGGCGACCGGGAAAGTGTATTGAAAGCCATGAACGCCATAACCGGCATGCAGGACTATCTGTTCACGGTCAACTCCATCCGTATCCGTAACGAACGGATGATGCCCCCTCCCATCGCCAATCCGGCAGCCGCCAATCCGGCAGCCGCCAAACCTGCCGCTGCCCAACCCGCCACGGGTGCGGCTTCCCTGACTCCGGCGGATGAGGCGGCTGCACCTGCAGCCCCGGCCATCCAGCAAGTCATCAAGCCTTACATGGGCAAGGAGCAGGTCTTTGTCCAGGTCTCCCTGAATCTGGTCCACTTCAACCAGCCCAAGGCTCAGGAACCGTCTGAAGATTAACCAAGGCAACACCAACCGCAGCAAATACTTTCAACATGTCTGAAAAACAAAATTACGACAAAATCCTGTTGGCATCCGGAATCGTCCTGGGCCTGGGAGTGGCCGCCTATGGTACGCTGACCTTTCTGGGACTGAATGACAAATACAAATTCACCACGCAGGTTTCTGAAAAAGCCATCGAACCGCCTCCCGGCATCAAGAAAGCCGCAGAAGTAGGCCAGGAGCTTTCCGCCTCCCACGAACTCAAGCCGATTGCCCAGGAAACACAGAAGTATGTGGGCTTCGTCGCCCCCAATCTCTGGATTAAGGAGGGGGGAATGGAACCCTTTGACATCATCTCCGGTCCGCCTATCCACGGCAACATCCCGAACAAATGGTTCCTGGACAACGGACTGGAAAATGAATTCGTTTACTCGGACGTCCTGACCCGGGACCCGGACAACGATGGATTTACGGTGCAGGAGGAATATGCGGCCAAAACCCATCCCAACGACCCCAACAGCCATCCTCCCCTGGTCAGCAAACTTTTTGTCGACGAAATCAAGCAGTTCGGCTTCTACCTGGCTTTCACCCAGGCGGATGGCAATGACTTTACCTTTAAGGGCATGAACCGCGCCAAACAGGAAATCTGGAAAAACATCGTCCAGACCAACGGCAAGTTCGGTACCCGTAAGAATACAAAAGACGAGCCCAGATTCGAACTTGTCAGCGTTGTCAAAAAGGAATTCAAGAATCCCAGCCTGGACATGGTGGAAACGGACGAGGAAGCCGTCGTCAAGGATTTGAAGCCGACCAAAAACGGACAAACCTACACCATCAGGCGCGGAACAAAATACGTCATTCCAATCATTGATAAGAAAGTAAACCTTACTATCACGGCCGGCCCCGAACGGGATACCAGCTTTGAAGTAGAGGAAGGTTCCGACTTCCGGATTCCGGGAGACGCCAAACAAATCTACACGCTGAAAACCGTTGATAATGCTACACAGACCGTAACCATTGCCAACAAAACCACTGGAGAACAAACAACACTGAGCAAGAAAAAATAGAGCCGGATTTAAACTTTTCTGAAAAAAAAGCTTCACAAATCCGAAAAACATGTAAAAAGAAGAACCTAACTATGGACCACGCACCACTTTATCAACCGAAGCGTTCCCTGATCGCGCTGATGGCCATTGCTGCCTCCTGCCCGTTTGCGCAGGCTGGTGATGGCGGCGCCGTCGGAACCTCCAGTGCCTTGGGATCGTCCTACGCCGGACCGGGCAGTTACCAATACCAGTCCAGTGCAGCGCGCACAGCCATGGCCCGCCGCGAAGCGCAAACCCAGGAAGCCATGCAGCTCCTTGCGGAAGGCCGCAACCTGTACCGCGAAGGCAAGTACAAGGAAGCCCTGGACAAATACAACGCCGCTTACAACATGCTGCCTTCCGCGCCGATCAACGACCAGCGCAAGGAAGCTATCGCCAACCATATTGGCGACGCCAGCATCGCCGTTGCTCAGGAATACATCAAAGTGGGGCGCTATGACGAAGCCGACAAGCTTCTGCAGGATGCCATCAAGCTCAATCCCCGGAGCGCCAAGCTTGCCAAGCAAACGCTCGAATACATGAAGGACCCGATTCGCACGAATCCGGCGCTCACCCCCGAACACGTGAAAAACGTGGAAAAGGTGAACACCCTCCTTCACATGGCCTATGGTTACTATGACCTCGGCGACTACGACAAAGCCATCGCCGAATTCAACAAGGTTCTCTCCATCGACCCGTACAACGTGGCGGCCCGCCGCGGACAGGAAACGGTCAACCGCCGCAGAATGGCTTACTATGCAGCCGCTTACGACGAAACCCGCAGCACCATGCTGGCGGAAGTGGACAAGATGTGGGAACGCCCCATCCCGATGGAAGTCCCGACCGGAGCCGACGGCACTGACAACGCACCGATCACGGACATCAACGGCGCCACGGCCAATCTGATGAAGCTCAAGAGCATCATCATCCCCTCCGTCTCTTTTGAAGACACCACCGTGGAAGACGCCATTGACTATCTGCGCAAAAAGTCTATTGAACTGGACCGCACGGTAGGTCCGAACGGTGAACGCGGCATCAACTTTGTCATCAATGATTCCCAGCCCGCTGCCGTTGCCCCCGCCGTTCCCGCAACTGATGAAGACGGCTTTGGCGAAGAAACTGCGGAAGTCACGGAAGCTGCTCCGGCAGCAGCCCCGCAGGAAAGCATCCGCACCCGCAAAATCGGCCAGTTGAAGCTGACTAATGTTCCCATGCTGGAAGTGCTCCGTTTCATCTGCAGCAATGCCGGCCTGCGCCAGAAGGTGGAAGACTATGCAGTGACCATCCTTCCTGCCGGCGGCAATGACGTGGATCTGTACCAGCGCACCTTCTCCGTGCCCCCGGGCTTCCAGTCCGCTCTCCGCACCACCGTCGGCGACGGCGGCGGCGAAGTCAGCGACGACCCCTTTGGCGGCGGTGGCGAAAGCTCCTCCGGCCTTAAACCCATGCCCTCCATCCGCAGCCTGCTGCAAAAGAGCGGCATCAGCTTCCCGGAAGGCGCCACGGCATTCCTTGTCAACGGCAATTCCTCCTTGGTCGTCCGCAACACTTCCGGCAACCTGGACCTGATCGAACAGCTCATTGAAAACACCCGCGGCGAATCCCAGCAGGTGCGCATCATGACCAAGTTCGTGGAAGTAACCCAGGAAAACACGGAAGAACTCGGCTTTGACTGGATTGTCACCCCGTTCTCCGTAAGCAATGACCGCAGCACCTTCCTGGGCGGCGGCACGAACTACGGCACCGGTTCCACTTCCGACAGCTTTACCCAGTCTCCCGGCGGCGTGACCGGCTGGCCTGTAAACAGCGGCAGCGACACCATCAACGGCCTCGTTACCGGCGGCAACCGCACGGGTGACTACGCCATCACCAAGAACTCCGTGGACAATCTGCTGAACAGCACCAACCGCTCTGAAGCCTCCCAGAAAAACGCCGCTCCCGGCATCATGTCCCTGACGGGCATTTATGACGAAGGCTCCTTCCAGATGCTGATGCGCGGCCTGTCCCAGAAAAAAGGCTCTGACGTCCTCACCGCCCCCAGCGTGACCGCCAAGTCCGGTGAAACCGCCAAGATTGAAATCATCCGCGAATTCTGGTATCCCACCGAATACGAACCGCCGGAACTCCCCAACTCCGTAGGCAACAGCGGCTATAACAACGGTTACGGTTATGGGAACAACGGTAACATTGTGGACGGCCTGCTGGGCAATCAGATCCAGCCCCAGATATCCAGCTTCCCCGTCACTCCCGCCACCCCCGGCGTGTTTGAAATGAAGCCCGTCGGCGTAACTCTGGAAGTGGTGCCTACCATTGGCGACAACAAGTACATCATCGACCTGAACTTCAAGCCCAGCATCGTGGAATTTGAAGGCTTCGTGAACTACGGCAGCCCGATCCAGTCCACCGGCGTTGGTTCCGACGGCAAGCCGATGTCCCTGACGCTGACGGAAAACCGCATCGAGCAGCCGATCTTCTCCAAGCGGTCCGTTGAAACGTCCCTGTTCATCTACGACGGCCATACCGTGGCAATCGGTGGTTTGATCACGGAAAACGTGCAGACGGTGGAAGACAAAGTGCCGATCTTCGGTGACCTGCCTCTCATCGGCCGCTTCTTCCGCAGCAACTCCGACAACCACATCAAGAAGAATCTGATGATCTTCGTAACGGGACAGATCATTGACGCCACGGGCCAGCCCGTACGCGGCAATGCCCTTCCCACTGCGGCCGCTCCGGAAAGCGCCCTTCCCGCCTCCGAAGGCCTGCTGCCTCCCATGTAGGCTGCGTGCATAACGTCCATATTGGAGCGGGTGAAAGGGTAACCCTTTCACCCGCTCTTTATATCCCAGAAGCGCCTTACTTTCCCTTCCCCCCATGAAAACCCTGATTGTTACCGGAGGAATAGCCACCGGGAAATCTACATTCATCCGTCTGCTGATGGAGGCGGGAGGCGCGCGCCTGCGCCTGTTTGACTGTGATGCGGAGGCGGGCAGATTGCTGGATGGCGGTACGCTGAAAGCCCCCCTCTCCAGCGTCTTCGGCCCAGCCAGCGTAGACTCCTCCGGAAAGGCTGACAGGCATTTTCTGCGGGAGCTTGTTTTCCGGAATCCGGAAAGCCGCAGAACGCTGGAAGGGATCATTCACCCCCTGCTGCATCAAGAATGTCTTGCGCAAATGCTGGCGGCGCGTCAGAATACGGAGGTGGACGGGTTTGTCATTGACGTGCCCCTGTTTTTTGAAACTTCGGCGCGCTATTGCCAAGATGCCGTGTGCGTGGTGGCTGTTTCCAGGGGAACGCAGAAAACCCGCCTGGCTATCAGGAATGGATTCCGGGAGGATATGATTGAAGCCATTCTGGCGGCCCAGCGGCCTATCATGGAAAAAGTGGCTGCGGCCGACTTCGTCATCTGGAATGAAGGCCCCCCGGACCTGCTCCGCCAGCAAACCCAAAGACTTTACCAACATTTTTTTCATGACTGAAGAACTCGACAACACCCCTTCCCCCGCCGGAGATATTCCGCAGGAAACCCTCCCCAAGCCCCTGCCCGCGCCGGAAGAAACCGCCGGGGAACAGCCGGCTGCCGCTCCGGAGGAAAATAGTGGAAACGCAGTCCGGGAGGAGGAGGAAGCAGCCCCTGTTCTGGAGCAGATTGACATCAATGAACTGCGGAAACGCCCCCTGAACGATCTTCAGGAAATGGCGGAAGGGCTGCTCATCCGGAACGCGGCCTCCCTCACCAAGTCCCAGCTGGTTTTTGAATTGGGGAAACAGCTTCTGGCAAAGGGCCATGAAGTCGTAGTTTCCGGGGTCATGGAACAAGCCAAGGATAATTACGCCATGCTGAGGGATCCGGTGAAAAGTTTCCGCACCTCTCCGGATGATATTTATCTGGGCGGCAATCTCATCAAACCCCTGCATCTCCGCGTAGGCCAGCAGATCAAGGTCAGGCTGCGCAAATTGCGGCCTCATGACAAGTACCTTTCTGCAGCCTCCGTCATCAGCGTGGAGGACATCCCTGCGGAAGACTACCGGGCGCGCAGCGATTTTGAACGCCTCACCCCCCTCTTCCCCAAGGAACGCCTCCTTCTGGAAAACAAGGGGGTCAATTCCGCCGCCATGCGCGTGCTGGACCTCATGACGCCCTTCGGCAAAGGGCAGCGCGGCCTGATTGTGGCCCCCCCGCGCGGAGGAAAAACCGTTCTTCTGAAAACAATCGCCCGTTCCATCAGGGCCAATTATCCGGAAGTGGAACTGATTGTGCTGTTGCTGGACGAACGTCCGGAGGAAGTAACGGATTTTGAAGAAACCGTGGATGCTCCGGTATTCGCCTCCACTTTTGATGAACCTTCCCGGCGCCATGCCCAGGTTTCCGATCTGGTTATCGAACGGGCCAAACGCCTGGTGGAAATGGGCAGAGACGTCGTCATCCTGCTGGATTCCCTCACCAGGCTGGCCCGCGGCTACAATGCCAACCAGACGGGAGGACGCATCATGTCCGGCGGCCTGGGGTCCAATGCATTGGAAAAACCGCGCAAATTCTTTTCCGCGGCGCGCAATGTGGAAGAAGGAGGCAGCCTGACCATCATCGCCACATGCCTGGTAGACACGGAATCAAGAATGGACGAAGTGATTTTTGAAGAATTCAAGGGAACGGGCAATCTGGAAATCCGCCTGGACCGGGAACTTTCCGAACGGCGCATTTATCCGGCCATTTCCCTTTCCCAGAGCGGCACCCGCAATGACGACAGGCTGTATAACGAACAGGAATTCGTCAAAATCATGCAATTGCGCCGCCAGCTCGCCATGAAACCGGGCTGGGAAGGCCTTCAGACTCTCCTGCAAAATATCTCCAAGACACAGAATAATGCGGAACTTCTGCTGACGGGGCTGCGGTAAGATTTTCTGCCCGGCCTGTTTTTCCCCCGTCCTCCGTTCCGCCCGCCGGAACGGAGGCTTTTTTATCAGGATATCTTCCGCTGTTCCAAGATTCCGCGGCAGCATCCGGATATCGGGATGGGGGCATCCTCCCATAAACAGGGGGAGGAAGAGAGTTCCCTTTCGTCACATGTCCAGCTTCACCCGGAAAATACGCATGGAGTTGCCCACCGCAAGCAGGCAGACGCCCACATCCGCCATCACGGCGGCCCACATCCCAGCCAGCCCCAGAATACCCAGCACCATGACCAGAATTTTGACGCCCAAAATAAGAACGATGTTCTGCACAATGATGCGCTCTGTGGCTTGGGAAAGCATCATCCCCAGCGGAACGGCCAAAGGATCTCCCTTCATCACCACTACGTCAGCCGCCTGAAGAGCCGTATCGGACCCTACGCCGCCCATGGCAATGCCGATGTCGGCAGCAGCGAGGGAAGGGGCGTCATTCATACCGTCCCCCACAAAGGCAAGCAGCCCCGTTTCAGGTTTCAGCCGGCGCACATGCTCCAGCTTGCCGGCAGGCATCAGCCCGCAGAATACCCCGTCCATCCCCAGCTTAAGCCCCACTTCCGTTCCGGCGGAAGAAGAATCCCCCGTCAGCATGACCAGGTTGGAAACGCCCAGTTCCCTCAATTTCCGCACCGCACGCTCCGCTCCCGGCTTGACGCGGTCAGACAGGCGGAGGCATCCCAGAAGTATGCCGTCCAACGCCGCATAAACGGTCACGCCATGGTCTTCTCCCTCCTCCGTCCTTACGCCGGCCTCTTGAAGAAAAGACTTTTTCCCCACCAGAACCGGTCTCCCTTCCACGCGGGCTGAAACGCCGCCGCCCGTCACCTCTACCAGTTCCGCCACGCGGTCCGGAAACAGAGTCCCTTCATATGCCTTCACAATGGAACGCCCCAGCGGATGGGAGGCAGAGAGTTCCGCATGGGCCGCCCAGTACAGCAGTTCCTCCGGGGAAACGCCGTCACGGGGAAGCACTTCATCCACGGAAAAAACGCCTTCCGTCAAGGTTCCGGTTTTGTCAAACACCACCGTCTTCACCTTCCGCAGGGCATCCAGATAGTTGCTCCCTTTCAGCAAAATCCCCTGCCGCGCCGCTCTCCCTATTCCGGCAAAAAAGCCCAGCGGGATGGACAGCACCAGCGCGCAGGGGCAGGAAATCACCAGCAGGACCAGGGCGCGGAACAGACCGTCCGCCCAGCTTCCGCCCGTCACAAGGGGATAAAGCAAAAATACCAGAGCGGCTATGGAAATCACCAGCGGCGTATAAATGCGGGAAAATGAGGACAGCCTCCCCTCCAGAGGGGATTTGCGGCCTGATGCGGCTTCCACCAGTTCCTGGACCCGCGCCAGAGCGGAATGCCGCCAGTCCCGCTCCGTACGCACTTCCAGCACACCCTGCCCGTTGATGTACCCCGCCAGCACGGGGCTTCCGGATCCGGCTTCCACCGGCAGGGATTCCCCGGTCATGGCGGAGGTATCCAGCACGGAGCAGCCTCCCGTTACCACACCGTCCAACGGAACGCGTTCGCCGGGGCGCACTTCAATCAGGGAGCCGGGCAGAACCTCAGAAGGAGGAACGTCATCTACGGCTCCGGCTTTTTTCACATGGACGGCCTCAGGCCTCAGACTCATCAGTTCGCTTACGGACCGGCGGGAGCTGCCCACCGCACGTTCCTGAAGGTACTCTCCCACGCGGTAGAACAGCATCACCCCCACCGCCTCGGAATAATCCCCCAGGAACATCGCCCCCAGGGAAGCAATACTCATCAGAAAATTTTCATTGATGGCGCGGCCGCGCATCATCCCCAGAAAGGCGGCCTTCAGTACATCCCAGCCTATCAGCAGGTAGGAGCCCACGTAGGCGGCCATACCGGCCAGGGAATCGCCGCCCGCCGCCAGCGCACTGATGAACAGGGCAATGCCCAGCACGGCGGGAACAGGCCCGATGGCGTCTCCGGAGCAGCAACAGCTTCCAGAACCGCAGCTTCCGGAATAACAGGAAGCACCTTCCGGAAAATGTTCGTGGGAATGTTCCGTGCTCATGACCTGTTCCGCTTGTACGCCTGCCTCTCCGGCATGGCAAGCCCTATATTAGCCCAAACTAACAAAAAGTCTGCGTTGATTTCTGGTTCTTAAACCGTTCCAAAATCCCCAGCCCCATGAATTCATCCATCGCCATGGCTCCCGCTCCCAGCAACCCCGCCTCCGCTCCAAATCTGGCAGGCAGAATTTTCAAATCCTCCATCAGGAGAGGAAACAACTGTTTCCTGAGGTTCTCCAGCAGCGGCTTCATCAACAAATCCCCTGCCTTGGCCACACCGCCCCCGATGATGAAGGCGTCCGGCACCAGCGTATACATCAGGTTCATGATCAGGCAGCCCAGCATTTCCGCCGTATCTTCCCATAATTGAAGGGCTATAGGACATCCGGACCGGGCAGCCTCGTCCAGATGCCTGGGCGTGCATTCATCCACCGTCTTGATGATTCCCGCCCCGGCATACCGTTTAACCGCCTCCGCCGCCAGTTCGTTGTTGCCGATGTATTCCTCAATGGCTCCCCGGCTGCCGAACGGTCCCGTTTTCCCCTGGTAATGAATGCTGGTCTGGCCCAGTTCCGCAGCGGAAAGCCGCCTTCCCCGCAGCATGCGGTCATGCACCACGATTCCCCCGCCTATCCCCGTTCCCATCGTCAGGCACACCAGGCTGGACATGCCGCGCCCGGTGCCAAGCTTCCATTCCGCATAAGCCATGCAGTTGGCGTCATTATCCAGCACGACGGGGAGGCCCAGGGCCTGCTCCATCATCTCTTTCACCGGAATTTCCCTATCCCAGCCCCTCACATTGGTAAGCTGGTAAAGCACTCCCCGCTGGTAATCACACCATCCCGGCATTCCCATGCCCATCACACAGGCGGAGGGGAATTGTCCGCGCAGGGTGCGGGCGGACGCAATCATGGCATCAATGATTGCCTGCGGGCTTTCGAACATGGCAGTAGGGATGCGGTCGGCCGTCGCCAGAATACGATCCCCCGCCGTTACGCCCATTTTGATGCTCGTGCCGCCGAAATCAACGGCCAAGGCACAGGGTTCTGAAAAGCTCATAGTCCATACTTATGCCACCCATTCTCCGGAATCAACGTAAAAACGCATTCATCCCCACCCCTTTCCGCGGCATGGCGCACTTACCGTATAAAACACAATAAGAATCTTCCAGAAAGAGCTTGCCAGAACCGCGCCGCCCGGTCCATGATAACCTCCGTAATGATGGAAATGCCCGGTTCGGATGAATGGTTCATGCGCCAAGCCATGAAAGAATCCAGAAAGGCCCTCGTGAAAGGGGAAGTGCCTGTTGGAGCCATTGTGGTGAAGGATGGCCGCGTGATCGGCCGGGGCTGGAACCAGGTGGAGACGCTCAAGGATGCTACGGCCCATGCGGAGATGATTGCCCTGACGGCGGCCCAGGAGGCTTTGGGCGACTGGAGGCTGGAAGGCTGCACCCTGTATGTCACCAAGGAGCCGTGCCCCATGTGCGCAGGAGCTATCGTCCACTGCCGTCCGGACCGCGTCGTTTTCGGCTGCCCGGATGCAAAAACCGGGGCTGCGGGGGGCTGGATCAATCTGCTGGATTCCAATCCGCCCCTGAACCATAAGTGCGAGGTGCGTCCCGGCGTACTGGGAGACGAGTGCCTGCTTCATCTCCAGGAGTTTTTCCGTGCGGCGCGTCTGGCGGCAAAAGAACGGAAAAAATTGTCTGCGCGTCTTTCTTCCCCTCCGGATGAAAACGGGGAATGAAGTCCGGAATAAAACACTTTGCATTTGCCAAAGCAGCAGAGTCACGGCAAGCTAGCGGGACTATGGAACGCCGGAACGACAATGAGACTGCGGAAGGAACGGAACGCAAACCGTCGTGGATCAAGGTTCGTCTGCCCAACGGCCGGGAATTCTGGGACGTCAAGCAGCTTGTGGAAGGCAAAAACCTCTTCACCGTCTGTGAAGAAGCACACTGCCCCAACCGTTATGAATGTTGGAACCAGGGTACGGCCACGTTCATGATTGCCGGAGAACGGTGCACGCGCGCCTGCGGATTCTGCGCCACCCGCACGGCCAAGCCCGGCCCGCTGGATCCTGAAGAACCGCAGCACGTGGCGGAAGCCGTCGTGCACATGAAGCTGCGCCACGCCGTAATTACCATGGTCACCCGGGATGATTTGCCGGACGGCGCCGCCGCGCATTTCGCCCAGGTAATTAGGGCCGTCAGAAAAGCCAGCCCTTCCACGATCATTGAAGTGCTTGCCTCGGACTTGAATGAGAAGCCCTCCTCCATCCAGACGCTGATGGCGGCCCGTCCGCATATTTTCGGACACAATCTGGAGACGGTGGAACGCCTCACGCCCATTGTCCGCTTCCGCGCCCAGTACCGTCGGTCCCTGCGCGTTCTCCGGATGGCTCTGGAGTGCGTGGACGGCAAAGTGTCTACCAAGAGCGGCATCATGCTGGGCCTGGGGGAAACGGAAGAAGAGCTTTTCCGCTCCATGGACGATTTGCTGGAGCACGGCGTCACGGTCCTGACGTTGGGGCAATACCTGCGCCCCTCCCGCAACCATCTTCCGGTGGTCAAATACGTCCATCCGGATGATTTCGCCCGGTATGAGGAAGTTGCGCGCTCCAAAGGCTTCAGGCACGTGGCATCCGGGCCGTTGGTCCGCAGCTCCTACCATGCCGCCAATTTCACCCCGGAAGCAGATGTTCTGGAAGCCATTAACGAAGACCTGAGAAAGGCCGGCGAACTTTAGAATAAATCTTGATTTTTTATCCTTCCCCTTTTACCATCCGGGCAATTCCACGTCATTGAGAATCTCATGAGCAAAACATGTTCCTTCATCAAGGCAGGAGCCATTCTGGGCGGCACGGTCATCGTGACGGCGGCTGTCGCCCCCCTGTTCCTGCCGAACCAGAATGTCAAGCCACTGACGTCCGCCCAGGCGGCGGAAATTACCGCACAGACCATGAATTCCAAATGTGCGGACTGCCACAAGCCCGGCACTCACATTTCCGAACTGGTCAATACTCTTTCCGGAGGCCTGCTGGCGCGCCATATCAGGGACGGGCAGCGCAGCTACAATATGGAAGAACCTCCCACTGCCGTCACCCTTTCCAAGCTGGAACATGTGCTTCAAATCAATTCCATGCCCCCCACTTCCTACACCATGGTGCACTGGGGCAGCACGCTCACTCTCCGGGAGAAAAACGCCATGCTCCAGTGGATCAAGGATGAGCGCCTGAAAATTTTCGGCGATATGGTAGGAGAGGAATACGCCCTTTCCCCTCTTGCCCCCATTCCGGACGCCCTCCCCACGGATCCGGCCAAAGTGGCCCTGGGCTACAAGCTTTTTCATGACGTGCGCCTTTCCACGGATAATACCGTTTCCTGCGCTTCCTGCCATTCCCTGGAAAAAGCCGGGACGGACAACCTGCCCACTTCCACCGGAGTCCGCGGCCAGAAAGGCGGCATCAATGCCCCCACCGTTTTCAATGCCGCTTTCCATGCCAAGCAATTTTGGGACGGACGCGCAGCCAACCTCCAGGAACAGGCCGGCGGACCGCCCCTGAATCCGGTGGAAATGGGGTACGAACATCCGGATGACTGGAAGAAGATCGCTGACAAACTGGACCAGGACACCGCTTTTGCCGCAGAATTCAAAAAAGTTTACCCCCAGGGATTCACCGGAGAGACCATCACGAATGCCATCGCGGAATATGAAAAAACTCTTATCACCCCGAACAGCCCGTTTGACCGCTACCTGAAAGGGGATGAAAACGCCATCAGCGAGAACGCCAAAAAAGGTTACAAGCTTTTCCTGAAGCTTGGTTGCCAGACCTGCCACACCGGTCCCGCCATGGGAGGCCAGTCCTTTGAATACGCCGACCTCAAAGGCGATTTCTTTGCCGGACGCGCCAAGACCAATGACGATAACGGCCTGATGAATTTCTCCAAAAAGGAATCGGACAGGCACCGCTTCCGCGTTCCGACCCTCCGCAATGTGGAACTCACCTGGCCGTACATGCATGACGCCTCCGCACAGACGCTGGAGGAAGCCATTACGAAAATGTACCATTACCAGCTCGGTTACGATAAACTGGACAAGAAGGAAGTGAGACTTCTGGTGGCTTTCCTGAAGACGCTTACCGGAGAATACAACGGCAAACCCGTCCAGGGCGAAGTTTGCCCTGCCTCCTGAATCTGAAGAAAAGCTCTTTTTCCAGCCGCGCCAATGAACATTCATTGGCGCGGCTTTTTTGCATTTTCCTTCCAGTTCCTACGGCAGGCACTGCCGGGAAACTTCCATTCCCTTCCTCTTCCCTGTCGGCTACACTTAGATTAAACTAATACATAAACAATTTATATTAAATGTATTTTACATTGATTGAACAAATATAGCCTAATAATATCATTGACTTATCAGTTTGATAAAACTAACTTCTTTCTGGATTTGATTCATACACGCACCATGCCACTCTCCATGCTCAACATCGGCGATATTCGCCAAGTCAACAAAATCCATGGCAAGGATGAAACCCGGCGTTTTCTGGAAAGCCTGGGCTTCGTTGCCGGGAGTACGGTCTCCATCGTTTCCGAAAACGGCGGTAATTTCATTATCAACGTCAAAGGCTCCAGGATTGCGCTCAGCAAGGCGCTTGCCAGCAAAATATTCGTTGCCTGAGTTATTCCATCCAACAACCAACCATTATTCTATGACCAAACATCGTACATTGAAAGATGCCCTCATCGGGGAAACCGTCACCGTCGGCAAACTGGCGGGGGAAGGCCCGGTCAGAAGACGCATCATGGACATGGGGGTTACCAAGGGAACGCAGATATTCATCCGCAAAGTCGCCCCTCTGGGAGATCCCATTGAAGTTACTGTCCGCGGGTACGAACTCTCCATTCGCAAATCGGAAGCGGAGAACATCCATATCCATTGATTCCGCCTCTATTACCGCACGTTTCCTGACTTTACAGCAAGACGGGCACCCATATATCAAGACAAGGAAACCATTCATGAGCAACATTACCATCGCCCTGGCGGGCAACCCCAACTGCGGGAAAACCACGCTCTTTAACGCCCTGACAGGCGCCAACCAATACGTCGGGAACTGGCCCGGCGTCACCGTGGAAAAAAAGGAAGGCCGCCTGAAAGGCCATAAAAATATCATCATTGAAGACCTTCCGGGCATTTATTCCCTTTCCCCCTATACCCTGGAGGAAGTCGTCAGCCGGAATTACCTGGTCACGGACCATCCCTCCCTCATCCTGAACCTGGTTGACGGCAGCAACCTGGAACGCAATCTTTACCTCACCACCCAGCTTTGCGAACTGGGCGTTCCCGTCATTATAGCGCTGAACATGATGGACATTGTCCGGAAGCGCGGCGACAGGATCGACACGGAAAAACTTGCACGCGACCTCGGTTGCCAGGTGCTGGAAATCAGCGCTCTCAAGGGGACCGGCATCCGTGAACTGATAGATGCCGTGGTAACGACGACTGCGTCGGACGACGCCCGGACCCCGCAGGCCGTCCACTTTCCGGACCATCTGGAAAAAGCCATCGGAAAAATTGGGGAAATCATCACCGGCAAATGCCTGGATCAGCAGAAAAAATGGTTTGCCGTTAAAGTTTTCGAAAGAGACCAGAAAGTCGCGGACCAGCTCGCGCTCAATCCCGAGGAACAATCCCGCATCAACGGGATTATTGAAACCATGGAACGGGAAATGGATGACGATAGTGAATCCATTATCACCAATGAACGCTATAATTCCATTTCCCGCATCATCAAAGACGCCGTCGTTAAAGCCAGCCCCGGCAGCCTGACAGGCAGCGACAGGATTGATCGTATCATCACCAACCGCTGGCTGGGCCTCCCCATTTTTGCCGTCGTTATGTGGGCTGTATATTACATCTCCATTCAGACGATAGGCGCATGGGGCACGGACTGGGCCAATGATACTTTCTTCGGGGAATGGGTTCCGGAATGGGTAGGAAGCCTGCTGGAAAACGCCGGCTGCGCCCCATGGCTGGAAAGCCTGATCCAGGACGGCGTGATTGCCGGCGTGGGAGCCGTTCTGGGATTCCTCCCGCAAATGGCGGTTCTGTTTCTGTGCCTGGGCATATTGGAGGATTGCGGCTACATGGCCCGCGTAGCGTTCATCATGGACCGCATTTTCCGCAAATTCGGCCTTTCCGGGAAATCCTTTATTCCCATGCTCGTTTCCATGGGGTGCGGCGTTCCTGGAGTCATGGCGACCCGCACCATTGAGAACGAAAAGGACAGGCGCATGACTATCATGACCACCACGTTCATCCCCTGCGGGGCCAAAACTCCCATCATTGCCCTGATTGCCGGAGCCTTCTTCCCGGAAAATTCCTGGGTGGCTCCGGGGGCCTATTTCATCGGGGTGGGCGCCATCATCCTTTCCGGCCTTATTCTGAAAAAGACTGCCATGTTCGCCGGGGATCCCACTCCCTTCGTCATGGAACTTCCCATTTACCACATCCCGGCCTGGAAGAACGTCATCATTCATGCATGGGACCGCTGCAAGGCTTTCGTGCAAAAAGCCGGGACCGTCATCTTTGTGTCCAGCGCCCTGATCTGGTTCCTCTCCAGCTACAACTGGAAGGTGGATTCCGTAGAGCAGAATGACAGCATGCTGGCCTCCATCGGCAATGTGGCCGCGCCTGTCTTCCAGCCTCTGGGCTGGGGTGAATGGAAACCCACCATGGCTACCATTACCGGATTGATTGCCAAGGAAAACGTGGTAGGCACCTTCGGCGTCCTGTATGCGGACGGCAGTTCCGGGGAAGATGAAGCGGAAAAAACGGAGGACTCCCCCGAAACGCAGGAAATGGCCCCCGCCGGCCGGGAGCTCCAGGCATCCCTGGAGGAAGGTTCCGGAGAATCCGCTGCTGAAGCGGAAGAAGAGGAAGATGAAGATGAGGAAATCAGGGAAACCGGGGACCGCCTGGTCCAAGCGGGAGCCTTCACCTTCCTGAGCGCTTTCTCCTTCATGATTTTCAATCTTCTCTGCGCCCCCTGCTTCGCGGCCATGGGCGCTATCAGAAGGGAAATGAACAGCGCCAAATGGACCTTCTTCGCCATCGGCTACATGTGCGCCCTGGCGTACTGCCTGGCCTTCCTGATTTACCAGCTGGGAGCATGGCTTTATGCGGAAGCTTCCTTCGGCATCGGGCAGGGCATTGCCCTATTGCTCCTGCTGGGGCTCGTTTACCTGGTGGCAAAGAAACCTTATACAGCCTCCAAATAACTTCTAAACCAACCCCTTAACTCTACTGAACAATATGGGAACATATATCATCGCCACCCTTCTTTTCCTGGCCCTAGCCTACGCGTTATACAAAATTTTCAGCAAGCGCGGCAAGTGCTGCGGCAACTGCGGATGTTGCGGCAACGACAGCGACGGCTGTTGCGGTGGCGGCGGAAATTGCTGCGGCGGCCACCATCACGACCACGAAAAACAGGATTAAATCCCGGCCCCGGTTATCCCATTCAGAACCTGCAAACCATTTTCTGCGGTTTGCAGGTTCTTCTGCTACGGCGCCTGCCGCAGCCAGCCTCTACCCTGTCACTCAATCCAACCGTGCTGATATGCCGCCATGGCCGCAATTACCAGCGCAATGAACAGGAAGATGAACCACATCACATTGTGGCGATGGCGGTATTCCACGGCCATCAGAGGTTCCCATTCCTTTTCCACAAAGGAAAAATCGTCCCCATTGGCAAAACGATCGTAAAGCATTTCCAGCTCCTTTCCCGTCACCCCTTCCGGGGCGGCGAATACCGGCGGGCAGCAGGAATCCGTCTTGAATACAATTTCGCAATGGTACACGCCATCCGCTTCCTTATAAGACTGGAGGCACGCGCCGTCGCGGGCGCACACCACGTGGCCGGTCGTTCCTTCCTGCAAGCGGCGCAGAGCAGTATCACGGTCGGTCACTTCATCATTTGAAATTTCCCATTGAACCTTACTCATTCTGTCAGTTTAAGATAATTCCCGTTTAAGTCAATATGGTTTTAAACGCTTCGGCCCCCGGAAACGTTGCGGCTCCCATCCATCTTCCGGCGTGGCAAAAAGCCTTCTTTTCCGTTTTTTCCGGGAACGGAGACAGGGGTGGGAAAGCCCATTTTCAGGCGGCTTTTATTTTTCCCCGGGATAAAAATTCTACGGAATAGCCTTGGGGAAGCCTCCTACCTTCAACAGTCAGTATTTGACGGTAGATAAGGAAAGGCTGAAGGCCATTCCATGACCCGGCATACATTGCCGGTCCAAGCTCCGCCAGCAGGCATCAATAAAGGAGGGTAAATGGCTCCGTAATCAAATAAGCAACGCCGCATCCTCTACCTGATCGAGAATGCGGCGTTGCCGCCAGGTCATGCAGACCCCTTCTATATCTTTCTCACGCAGGATTCCGCTCACTGCATGGAGACAGACAAGGAAGATTTAATGTCATTATGTTTTCATGAAACTCCGGCCATGCCTGATTTAAGAGAAAAGGCGGCCATGTCCAGGATCAGCTGATCAGAAAGAAAAGACTGCCTGAACGCCCCAGAGAATGTTTTCGCTGGAAGTGCTGTAAGCCGGATTCGCGATGTACTGGAAGTGAGGAACAACTTTGAAATAATCATTCACCTGGAAGCTGTACATGACTTCCAGCACCTGTTCGCGGTTATGCTCAGCGCGCTCTCCGTCACAGGGGGTCTGCCCCTTGAACACACCGTAGGAAATGCCCAGGAAGTCATCTTCACGGGAAGGGAAGAGCTTAATGTTGGCGCCCACGGAGAATTCAGCGGAGTTGCTCAAGTATTGTTTGGCGGCAAATCCGGCGCGAGAGTAAATGGTCAGAGGATCGCAGGGAGTATATTCGATGCTCGCGACAAGCCCGGCATTTTGGCGGCGGCGTTCCCCGGTCCCGTCGTCCATGTCCACATCCGTGCTGGTATAGAACGGATTGATGCGGAGAGTCGCAGCGCCGTCGGCAAAGATATGGCCGTATTCGCCAACCACGGCATAACCATCGCAATAATCGGAATTAAAAGGATTGTATCCGGAATCGCATCCCGTGCGGGAAACGGCAACCATCATGTAATTATTGCGGTTGAGTTCAACTTGCAGAATACCGCCAATATTGCTGTCCACCAAAGGCAGGATAGTGGAGTTCACAAACCCGTCATTGGTGAAAGAGGAGAAGGAGTCATTGGCAATGCTGACAGCATCAAAGTAGTTGGTGAGATTCACCATACCTGCGATGAGGCAAGCGCGCTTCCCTGCAAAGTATTGCATCAGCGCCACTTCAGGGAATATTCCTTCATGAGGCCCCATCGCGTCAGCATGCAAGCCGGAAGCCGTGGCATAGGCTTCAGTGAAAAACGTATCGCTCTGTGCGGATTCACGATCCAGCCCCCATGAACCGGAAAATTCCACACGCAACCAGGTTCCCCCGTTGGCCTTGTCTTCAATAAGGCGCTGATTAAGCTGGGCATGAAGAAGAGCCAGGTTGTTATGGCGCTTAACATCGGAAACCTTTTCCGTATTCCAAAGTCCGTAGGCCATATCCACACCCCATTGGGTGCCGTATTTCTCATTGGCCTTCACCTTGTAGGCAGGATCGCCTTCTTCCGGAGTGAACATATTGATGCCCTGCAAAATATCACCAACAGCAGGGGTGCTGTCTTGAGCGATTACAGGAAGCGCCATGAGGCTCGTCAACGCCATTGCTATTATGTTATGCTTCTTCATAGAAAACGGTTAGTCTTATCGTTGGATGTTTGTGGTATAATACTTATATGATTGATCCAGAGGTGGAGAGGGGCGCTTTCCTTTTACAGGGAAAGAGCTCCGCTTCCGTTCTCCCGGGCTTGCTCTTTCACAGCTCTGCCGCATGCCCCCATACAGAACCCACAGTCTCCGCAGAGCAGACGGTATCTGGGACGCCGGATGAGCAGCCCGGCCAGTTTCCTGTACCGGCAGACCCGGCGGAAGAAACGGTGAAGTCCTGTATGGGTCAAGTTCATGCAACGCGGCAAAGTTAGATTAAACTAACTATTCAGTCAACACTTTTTCTTCCCAATGCCCTTGCCCTGCTCAGTACAACATTATGTTGGTTCATTATATTTTATTTGTTTTCAACGTATTAAAAATATCGCAAAAATATTTTCATGTCTGCTAAAAATTAGTTTCAACTAATTCATCTTGACCAGAATACGGGGGCACGCTAAAAAAATGCAGGCTGGATTGGATATAATCCAATCCTTCCGGAAAAGAAGCGGCTGCATGCCGCCAAGGCCGGATGAACCCAATCAAAACATTACCATGAGTTACATGAACAACAAAGGCCTCTGGGGCTTCGTCGGAGGAATGATCGCCGCCGCCATCGGAGCGAAAGTAGTAAAAAGTCCCGTTGCCAGGAAATTGGCCGTCCAGGGCCTTTCCAAGGCCATGCTCATCCAGCAGAAGGCCATGGAACAACTGGCAAACATCCGGGAAGAAGCCCAAGACCTGTGCCATGAGGCCGCCGCGAAAAACAGCAGGCCGGAACAGTAGCAATCTCATTGTCCATCACCAAACAGCGGGGTGCCCGTTTCCTTCTCCGCCAGCGGAATGGACCGCCCCCAACGGGGGAAACGCACGGAGAAGGGCGTTTCCCCCTTTTCTTTTTCCTTATCCATGCATTACCAGGTTATCCATCATACGCCCGGCAGGCTCCGTGTACGCAGCGGCCGCTGCGCATTCAATCATGATCAGGCTTACGGCATCGAATGCAGGCTCCTGAAACAGAAAGGCGTATACTCCGTCAAGGCCACCCCCTGCAACGGAGGTGTGTTCATCCTGTATGAAGGAACCAGCCCCCAGGCCATTTTCCGCACGCTGGACAGGCTCAGGCCGGAAACACTCCGCAGCCACGAACCGGAAGAGCGCGCGGAGGCCAGGAAACTGGCCCGGTCCTTTTTTCTCCGCATAGCGGGGAAAGCTTCCTCTTTCCTGTTTTGCAAGGTGTTTCTGCCGCCCCCGCTCAGAATGGCCAAAGTATTCTGGAATTACAGTTCCTATTTACGGCGCGGAATGGCCGGCCTGGGAAGCGGACGGCTCAACGTAGCCGTTCTGGACGCCGTCTCCATCGGGGTTTCCATAGGCACGAAGGCTTACGGAACGGCCAATTCCATCATGTTCCTTCTTTCCATTTCAGACCTGCTGGAAAATTACACTCGGAAAAAGACCCGGGCGGCGCTTGCGGCCAGCCTGAGCATAAATATAGACCGCGTCTGGCGGGTGGAAGAAGGAGGCATGTGCCAGGTTCCCATGGAGCAAATCCGCCCGGGGGAGAAAATCCGCGTGGACGCGGGGAACGTCATCCCTGTGGACGGTACCGTGCTGTCCGGAGAAGCGGAAGTCAACCAGGCCGCCATGACGGGGGAATCGGAAGCGGCTTCCAAACGGGAAGGGTCCGTCGTCTTTGCCGGAACCACGCTGGAAACGGGTTCCCTCGTCATCCGGGTGGACGCCGCAGGAGACCAGTCCCGCATTAACAATATCATCGCCCTGATCGACCATTCGGAGGAACTGAAAGCGCGCATCCAAAGCCGGGCGGAAAAGCTGGCGGATTCTATCGTTCCCTATACCCTGCTCACGGCAGGGGCGCTGTTTCTGTTCACCAGGAATATCTCCAAGGCTCTCTCCGTGCTGATGGTGGATTATTCCTGCGCCATCAAGCTCGCCACCCCCATCTCCGTCATCTCCGCCATGAAAGAGGCCGCAGCGCGCAAGATCATGATCAAGGGCGGGAAATTCATGGAGCTGTTCGCCAAAACGGACACCATCGTTTTTGACAAGACGGGCACGCTGACCTCCGCCTGCCCTCAGGTAACGCAGATCATCCCTTTGAGCGACTGCAGCAGGGAATATATCCTGAAAACGGCAGCATGCCTGGAAGAACACTTCCCCCACAGCGTGGCGCGGGCCGTTGTGCGCAAAGCGCTGGAGGAGGGCCTGCACCATGAAGAAGAACACGCGGAGGTGGAATACATCGTGGCCCACGGCATTTCCTCCCGCCTTCATGGAAAAAAGGTTCTTGTGGGCAGCTACCATTTTCTCTTTGAAGATGAACGCATCCCCCTCACGGAAGAGCAAAGGCTGACCATACGCAATCACGCCAGAGGAAAATCCAACATCTTTCTCGCCATAGGCCGCAGAGCAATCGGCATGATCGGCGTCAGCGACCCGCCCAGGCCGGAAGCCGCAGAGACGATCGCCCGGCTGAAACGGCAGGGCATTTCCTCCATCATCATGCTCACGGGGGACAGCGAATCCGCAGCCCGCGCCATCAGCCGCCAGTTGGGCATCACGGAATACCGTTCCCAGGTTCTGCCTGAAGATAAGGCCCGCTTTATCCAGCAATTGAAGAAATCCGGCAAAACAGTGTGCATGGTGGGAGACGGCATCAACGATTCCCCCGCTCTTTCCTGTGCAGATGTTTCCGTCTCCATGAAGGATTCTTCCGATATCGCCCGTGAAGTGGCGGATATTTCCCTGTTGTCCAGCTCTCTGGCTGAACTGGTTGTTTTAAGGGAATTGAGCTGTGCCGTCCTTGAAAAAATAGAACGCAACTACCGCTTTATCATCGGGTTCAACTCCTCTCTGATCCTGCTGGGCATGTTCGGGCTGATTACCCCGGACCTTTCCGCGTTCCTCCATAACGCTTCCACAGTGTACGTCAGCGCGCGCAGCACACGCCGATGCCTTCCCCCGGTTCGGGTTCCGAAGTAAAAAAGAGAGGGATGAGCCATTCCCTCATGAACCGTCCCCCCGGAAAATCATGAGGGAGTATTTTATTCTCCTCTCTCCCTGCAACGATCCGTCAGAAGCTGGAAACGGGAGATTTCCTCCAGAGTCATGATATGTTCAATGCAACAGGCCACTTCATCGGCGCGTTTTTCCTCCATCTTCAGCACCGTAATGAGGAACTCCTTCACCATGGTATGGCAGGAAATGACCCGGTCCGCGTAATAACGGCCTTCCCTGGTCAGGACAATGGGAGAATACTGCGTGTATTCCACCAGGCCGCGTTCCTTCAACTGCTTCATGGCCAGTGAGGCGGAAGGTTTTTTCACGTTCAGGGCTTCCGCAATTTCCCCTACGGTGGCGCATCCCTTTTCCAACTCAATGTTGCGGACGGCCTCAATATAATCCTCCAGGCTGTTGCTCAACTCCGGAGTGGAAAATTTTTCATGTATCATGATTGATGCTTATTAGGTTTAACTAACAAAAAAACAATAACCAAGGCTCTGACCAAGTCAACCTCTTCTTGAAAAATATTAGGTGAAACAAACTTTTTTCTTGCAACATGAGTTAGGTTGCACTAACTTTGCTTCATGGTCAGCCCCAATTCGGAAAGAAACGGTGAAAGAAAGTGCTCCGGCGGCGCACCCGCCAGAATGGAGTCCTTCTTTTCCAGGTTTTTTTCCTCCTCGCGCCCCTGCTGCTGCCGGGGCTGCGTCCTGAAAAGCTCCGGGAAAAACTGTCCCGCCGGCTACCAGGGAAAACAGGCGCGGCCAAATTCTATGGGGAACGCGTCCACAAACTGTATGGACTAGTCATCCGGTGCTCTAACACATTATCGCCTAAACACGGACGCGTTCCCCTCACTTTTTTTCCGTGGGCATCAATCAGCGGAGAATTGCCTCCGGGCCATCATATCCTCCGGGCGTATAACTGCGGATGGAGACTCCTCTTTCCGGCGTTACGTCCGCCGCCCAGCATCTGGCATGGCGGAAACAGGCGCCCAGGTTGACGTACAGCCGCCGCCCCTTTTTCCCGCTCACCGCCCGTCGGTGAAGATGGCCAAAAATGACGACTTCCGCTTCCGGAAAAAAACGGTCTGCAAATTTCCCCATGCGCCGCATCATCGTCAGCCATGCCAGAAGAATCCGCACGGGCCGTTCCGGCGGCCAGGCAGAATGAGCTAAAAAACGCACCAGTTTATTTTGATGTGTTCCGGAACACGTGTAAACAGGAGGCACCAGCACACTCATGGTACGGGCCAGCTCCAGCCGCCGCAGCAAATCTGCCTCCGCCTCCGGGAACGCTGCGATCAGTTCGCGGGAAACCTGCTTGTTTTTCAAATATTCCCATCCCCACGGAGCCACCTCCCTGAACAGCGCATGGCCGTGCAAAGCGCAGATGCGGCCGCCCTGCAATTTCAGCAGGCCGGCTTTCTCGTCCGGATCATGGTTGCCGGCCAGCAGAACGGGCTGCACCCCGGCATCCCGGCACATCCGCAGGAAACGGGCCCGTTTTTCCAATCCTTCCTCCCGGCAGGGGCTTTCACGGGTTTCACTGAGGTCCCCGCACACTACCAGATGGGAGCACCCCTCCAGAAGAAACCCCAGCTCTTCCGGCTCCCGGGCCAGCGCCTTGGCATGGCCGAAATGGATGTCCGAAATAAACCTGGCGCGTTCCCCCGGAGCAAGATCAAGTTCCTGAATCATAAAGACGAGGGAAGGAGAAAAACAGTCATGGAATCAGGAACGCTGCCGCACCATTTCATACAGGCATACGCCCGTAGCCACAGATACGTTCAGGCACGGAATGCTTCCCTTCATGGGAATCCTCAGCAGGAAATCGCAGTTCTCTTCCGTCAATCTTCTCATCCCTTCCCCTTCCGCCCCCATCACCAGTGCGGCCGGCCCCGTGAAGTCCGTTTCATACAGGCCGCGGTCTCCTTTGTCCGACGTGCCGAATATCCAGATGCCGCGGCTCTGGAGCTGCTTCATGGTGCGCGCCAGATTGGTCACCTGAATAAAAGGCACCTTTTCCGCAGCGCCGACGGAAACGCGCAGCACCGTCTCCGTAATGCCCACGGATTTGTCCCGGGGGGCGATGACGGCATCCACTCCCGCGCCGTCCGCCGTCCGCAGGATGGCTCCCAGGTTGTGGGGGTCCTGCACGCAGTCCAGAATAAGCAGCAGAGGGTTGGAGGATTTGTCCAGAATCCCGTCCAGCACCTCCTCTCCCAGCGCCTTCACGGCAATTTTGGACGGCGCGCTGCGCACATGCTTGTTCCGGCGCGCTTCCTGTTCGTTCCCTTGGGGTCTCATGCCCATGAATTAGCGTGTTTCACACTTCTTTTCCAGACAAATATGCCCTGCCGCCCCATCATTGGGCGTGACTTGGCAGCCCGCGTCATGGTACAATTCTGTACCATTCAAGATGAAGACGAGCGACTTTTTAGTCATTGGGGCAGGTGTTGCCGGATTGAGTTTCGCCTTGAGAGCGGCGGAACACGGCAAGGTTGCAGTCATTACAAAAGGCAAATTTCTGGATTGCAGTTCCGCCAAGGCGCAGGGCGGCATCGCCGCCGTATGGGACCGCAACGATTCCTTTGAAGACCATGTTGCGGATACGCTGGACGCCGGAGCGGGCCTCTGCAACGAACAGGCCGTGCGCACTATCGTGGAGGAAGGCCCGGACGCTATCCGGGAACTGCTGGAATGGGGAGTGAACTTTGACCCCGGCAACCAGGGAGAGGATTATGAACTGGCCAGGGAGGGCGGCCACACCAAACGGCGTATCCTCCACGCCAAAGACGCAACCGGACTGGAAATTACCTCCAAACTTCTGGAGGCGGCCAAGCTTCACCCCAACATTGAACTGCTGGAAGACCATTTCGCCATTGACCTGATTACGACCACCAAGCTGGGCCTCGTCACGGAAGACCGCGTTCTGGGAGCCTACGTGCTGGACCGCGTCTCCGGGGAAGTGGAAATCTTCCGGTCAGACCGCGTGCTGCTCGCCACCGGCGGCTGCGGGCGCGTATATCTGTACACTACCAATAATGATTCCGCCACGGGGGACGGCGTAGCCATGGCCTGGCGGGCGGGGGCCACCATCGCCAACATGGAATTCGTGCAGTTCCATCCCACCTGTTTCTTCAACACCCGCGCGGAAGGCGCGGAAGCGCGCTCCTTCCTCATCTCCGAAGCCGTGCGCGGGGAAGGCGGCGTGCTGATAGGCGCGGACGGGAAGGAATTCATGCACAAGTACGACCCCCGCAAATCCCTAGCCCCGCGCGACATCACCGCCCGCGCCGTAGATTCGGAAATGAAGAGGACGGGCAGCATGTGCGTTTATCTGGATATCTCCCACAAGCCGGAAGGGTTCGTCCAGGAACGTTTTCCCCTGATTTACGAGACATGCAACCGCTACGGCGTCAATCCCGCCAGGGAACCTATTCCCGTTGTTCCCGCAGCGCATTTCCAGTGCGGCGGCGTGCTGACGGACGTCAACGGCCAGACCAGCCTGGACGGCCTTTACGCCGCAGGGGAAACCGGCTGCACCGGTCTTCACGGCGCCAACCGGCTGGCTTCCAACTCCCTTCTGGAATGCGTGGTGGTCGCCAAGAGGGCGCTGAACTCCATGCTCTCCCTGCATCCCCTGAGAAAGGATTCCCCCACTCCTTACGACATCCCAGCCTGGCACCACGGAGATACAGCCCTGCCTGACGAACTTTCCGTCATCTATCATAACTGGGATGAAATCCGCCGCCTGATGTGGGATTACGTCTCCATTGTGCGGACCAATAAAAGGCTGGACCGCGCAGCCACGCGGCTCCGGATGCTGCACCGGGAGGTAAAGGACTTCTACTGGGGATACCGCATTACGCCGGACATTCTGGAATTGCGCAACCTGGTGGCGGTGGCCTCCCTGATCGTAGACTGCGCCATGCGCCGCAATGAAAGCCGCGGCCTTCATTTCAATACGGATTATCCCGGCAAGCTGGACCACCGCTTCGTCACCCAACTGCACCGATGGTAAACTACCGGCAGCGTCAACAGGCATTACGGAAGGGGCTCTTCGGGAGCCCCCTCCTGTCCGCATGCCTGCTCACGCTGCCGGTTCTGGTTTCCGCAGAAACCGCCAGGGCGGACATCCAGACAGGCCGGAGCGCCACCCGCGCCCTGGCGAACAGTTCCGGACGGCCCAAAGGCCCCGTCATCGTCACCCCAACGCAACGGGACCCCCTGCCCCGGGTCATCGTCAAATCGCCTGTTGCTGCAGAGGGAGGAAAGCGGCCCGCTCCCCGCATCCTTCCCAGGACGTCCAGGCAAAGCCCCGGCACCTATCCCTGGCGTCTCAACATTACCGCCACGGTCTTCTGGGTGGGGGAAGAACCCACGGAACGCAATCCGGTAGCCAACCACAAAAGTTCGTGGGATTCCGCATGGCGGGAAAACTTCGGCGGCTTCGACAACCCGGATCCCGTTTGCCGCACGAGGGACTTCCGCCCGAAAACATTCATCCCCCGGCAAAACCCCTTTTACGTGGCGCTCCCTTATAATGACGTTTCCAGAGGGGAGCATAAGGCGGAGGCGTCACGGGTCATCCCGTGGTTCCGCCGCGAATATGCGGGAAAGGGGCAATCCGTCTGCAAGGGCAGATGGGTGCAAATCGTCTACAACAAGCGTTCCTGTTTTGCCCAATGGGAAGACTGCGGCCCCTTCACCACGGAAGACTGGCCCTACGTCTTTGGAGACAAGCCTCCCGTCAATACCCAGAACAAAGGGGCGGGCATTGACATCTCCCCTGCCGTACGCGACTATCTGGGCATTACGGGAGGAACAGCCATTGTCCACTGGCGCTTTGTGGAATTTTACCGCATTCCCCGCGGCCCGTGGTCCAAATACGGGGACAACAATCCCTTTGTCAATGCCGGGCTGGGAGCCGGGAAAAAATCCCTTCAGTTACGGGAAGACCGTCTGCGCCAGCAGCAGGAAGCCATTCAGCGGGAGCTATTGAAGGATCCCGCGAAACTCAGAAGGGAACTCCAGGGATAACCCCCTGTGCCGCCGCAGCCATGCAACGTCCACGTATTCTACATATTTTCAGCCGTTACGGCGAGGTTGGGGGGGAAGAAATCTGCTTCCATGCCATTACGGAGGCTTTGGGTGCCATAGCGGATGTCACGCCCTTTGTCTATTCAACGGAGGAGCTGTTCCATAGCCCCCACGGCGCCCTGACGAAAATGGGTTATTTGCTCCACAACAGGGACGTGGAGCAAAAACTGCGCGAATGCCTGCGTGAAAACCACTATGACGCATGGATCATCCACAATACGTTCCCGGCCATGTCCCCCTGCGTCTATGAACTGGCCCTGAATCAGCCCGCTCCCGTCATCCACTACATGCACAATTACCGCTCCGGCTGCCTCAACGGGGTTTTTTACCGGGACGGAGCGCCCTGCTTTTCCTGTCAGGGCGGCAACTATCTCCCCGGCATCATGCGCGCCTGTTGGAGAAAAAACGCCGCGTACTCCTCTCTGGCAGCCGCCGTCCTGCATCAAACGCGCCGCATGGGAACCTGGAACCGCTTTTCCTCCTACATTGCCATCAGCCAACGCCAGCGGGAGCTTCTCATCCAGACCGGAATACCGGAGAATAAAATCAGGGTTATCCCGCATTTCATCCGGCAACATCCTTCCCCCGCCCCCGGAGCACCCCGCCGGGACGTCCTTTACGCCGGACGCCTGACGCAGGAAAAAGGAGTCCTGCAACTGGTTCAGGCATGGGAACTCCTGTCCCCTCCCGGCCGCATGCTCTACCTGATGGGAGACGGCCCCCTGCGCGGGGAACTGGAGCGTTATATCTCTTCCCGCCATCTTGAATCCATCCGCCTGACCGGGTTCATTCCCCATGAGGAACAAGGAGCCGTCCGCGCCGCCTGCGGCCTCTCCGTAGCGCCCTCCCTCTGGGAGGAAACCTTCGGTATGGTTGTCCTGGAATCATGGCTCCACGGCACGCCCGTCATTGTTACCCCGAACGGCGGCCTGCCGGAGCTCATCACCCACGGCAGGAATGGCTGGATTGCACAGGAACCTTCCGCGGAATCCCTGGCGGAGACGCTGCACACCGCCCTGAAGCAAGAAGAACGCTGGCCGGCCATGGGCGCGCACGGGCAACAACTTTTGTCCTCCACATACTCCCCCGCCGCATGGCTCCGGTCCATGGAAGCCCTTCTTGGCGAGCTCCGCGTTTTCCATTCATCTTCCACCCCACCAACATCATGAAATGGTACACATGCACTCCGGTGTCCTTCAAGGGAGACCATACTTTCTTTTCCCGCGATTCAGGCGCTTTCTGCAAGGCCTTTCAGAGAATCGGGGTGGAAAGCAGGGCCATCATGCCCACACCTGCCCAGGAAGGAGATGATCCCGACCTCATCCGCACGGAATACGCCAACCTGAAAGATGCAGCCTGGTGGAAGTCCCTGGGTATTGACGGAGTGATCCTGTACGCCTGGGGAATGGGCAAATACCTTCCCATCGCCAGAGCCATCCATGACGCGGGAATCTTTCTGGTAGTGTATATGGATACTTCCGGGCTATTTTACCCTTGGCGCTATTGGAAAACACTTACACTCCAAATTTGGAATAGGGAGAAAAATAAAAGAGGAAATTTAAAGGGCCCTCTTTTTGCCTGTCTCCACATCATCAAAAATCATACCTTCGGAGCTTTGGACTGGGGGAGAAGGAAACACTTGAAAATGGCAAATCTTATTTCCTTTCCATCTCCTGCTGCCTTACTTTCCATCCTAGACCGTCAATGGCTTTATGGGAAACAGATATGTAAAAAACTTGCTCTTATTCCCAACCCGATCTCTTCTGAACATACTCTGAATCCTGTACAGCCAAAACACAATTTAATTGTTGCTGTGGGTCGTTGGGACGATTGTTTCCAAAAAAACACAAATCTTCTGATGCAAGCACTGGAAATATTCGTGAACAAAAGTCCCTCCCCGTGGATTGTTGAAATTTATGGGAGAATACCACCCTTCCTGCACGAATGGCACCAACAATTACCCCCCCAACATCAAAATTACATCCATTTAAATGGAATAATACCCAATCAGAAACTTATCAAAGTTTATGCAAAATCTAAAATTTGTCTTTGTTCCTCCCGTTATGAAGGTTCTCACATTGCCTCCGCAGAAGCGCTGTGCGCCGGGGCCTCTGTCGTAGGGCCTCGCCTCACACCCCAGCTGAACTGCCTGCAATGGTACGTTTCCCATGATTCAGGCACACTCAGCCCGGACGATTCTCCGGAAAGCCTCTCCGGGGCGCTTTTGGAAGAAATCCGCGCCTGGGACTCCGGAAAACGCAACCCGGAGGAAATATCCCGCTATTGGTGTTCCCTGCTGCATGCGGAAAATTCCTGCAAACGCATTATTGCCGCCTATGAAGCCGCCCAAGGCGGAAAAACCGGCCTCTAACTACCCGACAGGGCATGCGCCTCAATCCACACATCCTCCCATTTCCTGTCCGCCAGCGCCCCATAGAGAGGATGGCTCCACAACCGGGCGCGCATGGCCGCGGGAGAAGCCAGTCCCAGCAAAAAGCGCGCCAACTGGGAAGGGCGGGCCAGCGCGGGCTTCCTCTGCCCCGCCAGCTCCATGACGGCGGAGCGCAGCTCTTCCGGTAACGGGGGAAGTTCCTCTTCTTCCATGGCCGCAGGCAACATCCCGCAGCACGCAGGACAATGCCCGCAAGGCCCGGACAGGTCCCGGAAACCGAAATAGGCATCCAGGCTTCTATTCAGGCAGGCGGAAGACGTCAGCGTGGAAACGCAGGTTTTCCAGCGTTCCAGCCCGTTCAGCCGGGATCTGGAAAAATACTGCTCAAATTCCTCCGCAGCCTCTTCCGCGTCAAATCCTTCCGAATACAGATGAAGGGCTGCCTGGCGCAGCTCCACTTTCCATTCCCCGGAAAGAGCCAGGTCACCAAGCCAGGCGGCGGCTTCTTCCCATGAAATTCCCCATTCCACAGCCAGATCCTCCACCTCTCCCTGCCGGCGCATATCCATCCATTGCAGCCGGGCGCATTCCTCCCCGCCGCGGCCGCACAGAATTTCCTCCATCCGGAACAGAGGGCGCACCCTGTAATACTTGAACCCCGTCCCCTTCTCCCGTACGGAACCGGAACGTTTCAGGTCAAACAGCATCCGGTCCACTGCCACACCCGGCAAATCATAAACGGAGGAAGCCTCATACAGGGAAACAATGTGCTCCCCCCTGCGGGACAACAGGGATACCAGCCCTTTCATGCCGTGCCGGTCCGGCTCCGCCGCATGCAGCCGGTTGACTACAGCTACGCTGTCGCGGGCGGACAACATCACCAGGCTGAAGGAAGGAAGACCGTCGCGGCCCGCACGGCCGGATTCCTGAACATACGCCTCCAGACTGGCGGGGGGATGGTAATGCACTACGGAACGCACGTCCGGCTTGTCAATCCCCATGCCGAAAGCAATCGTCGCCACCAGCACGTCCGCCGCGCCTGCCAGAAACTCGTCCTGAACCAGCCCCCGCGTTTCCGGAGGCATGCCCGCATGGTAGGACTTGACGGAAAAACCGGCTTTCCCCAATTCGTAGGAAAGGTTTTCCGCATCTTTGCGGGTCCGCGTGTACACCACGGCGGGACGACGGCCTTCCTCTTTCAACAATTCAACCAGCCGCGCGGTCTTATCCTGCTCCCTCAACGTTTCCACCTGACGGAAAATATTCGCACGGTACGGAGCAGCCCGGAAAATACATTCATCGCGCACGCCAAACAGGCCGGCCAGATCGCGGCACACCCGCTCCGTAGCCGTGGCCGTCAACGCCATAACGCAGCGGAATCCGTGCTTTTTGAAAAAACCGGGCAGCCCCAGATAATCCGGACGGAAACTGTGCCCCCATTCCGAAAGGCAATGAGCCTCATCCACCACGAACAAGCCGGGAGGGACAAGCTCCATGGCCTGCTGAATCCACGGGGATTCCAGAGATTCCGGCGCGGCAAACAGAAGGCGGACGCTTCCGGACGTCAATCTGTCCATCAGGGCGGCCTTATCTTCCTCCGCCAGGGTCGAATCATACCTGGCGGCGGCCACCCCCAGTCTTTCCAGCCCCGCCACCTGGTCGCGCATCAGGGCAATCAGCGGAGAAACCACAACCGTCAGCCCGTTTCCAAGCACCGCCGGAATCTGATAGCAAAGGCTCTTGCCGGAACCCGTAGGCAAAATACCGATGCAGGAACGGCCCTCCAGCGCACACTCCACCAGCTCCCTCTGCATGGGACGGAACCGCTCCTTGCCGAACAAACGCAGCGTGTCTTCCAGAGTAGAGGAAAGCATGGGGCAAGAATACCATAACGCAGAATACCGGCAAAAGGAATCCTATGACATTGACACGGCGGCGCCATCCTATATCCTCCAGGCAATATGAGACCCTTGAAAACCATCGTCGCCGGAACTCTGGCCCTGCTGGCGGCAGTTCCCCTGTCAGCCCAAACCAGGGCCGCGGAAAATAAGAAACCGAACATCCTCTTTATCATTACGGACGACCACGCCTACCAGACGCTGGGCACCGGCAAAGACGATTCCCCCGTCGCCCTGCCCAACTTCAACAAACTGGGACGCCAGGGCATGGTTTTTGACCGCAGCTACTGCGCCAACTCCCTGTGCGGCCCCTCCCGCGCCTGTATCCTGACCGGCAGGCATTCCCACATGAACGGCTTTGTCTTCAACGGCCAGAAACCGCTGGACGGCTCCCAGCCCACCTACCCGAAAATGCTGCAGAAAGCCGGATACCAGACGGGCCTTTTCGGCAAATGGCACCTGGAATCAAATCCCACCGGGTTCGACACGTGGGAAATCTTCCCCGGCCAGGGCAGCTACTACAATCCGGACTTTATCAGCCTCAAGCCGGACGGCAAACGCCAGACGAAGCGATTTCCCGGCTATGCCACGGACGTGGTCACGGACAAATCCATCCAGTGGCTGGAAAACCGGGACAAGAACAAGCCCTTCCTGCTCGTTGTGGGCCACAAGGCTCCCCACCGCGCCTGGTGCCCTGCTCTGCGCCACCTGGGCAAGGTGGACACCTCCGGCATGACGCCGCCCGCCAACTTCCATGACGACTACGCCAACCGTCCGGAATTCCTGAAGAAAAACCAGCAGACCGTCGCCAATCACATGGCGATTTATTCCGACCTCAAAGTGCTTAAGGACCAGGTTCCGGAAGAGATGCGCAAAAGCATCGTTTCCCCCGGTTACGGCTGGGACCTGGGCGAGTTGAACCGCATGACTCCGGAAGAAAAGAAAACCTGGACGGACTATTACGCCAAGCGCACCAAATCCCTGGTGGACGGCATGAAATCCGGAAAACTGAAGGACCCGAAAGCGTTTGCGGAATGGAAGTGGCATGCCTACATGGAGGATTATCTGGGATGCCTTCTGTCCGTGGACGACAGCATCGGCCGCCTTATGGAATATCTGGACAAAGAGGGGATTGCGAAAGACACGCTGGTCATCTACTGCGGAGACCAGGGGTTCTACATGGGAGAACACGGCATGTACGACAAGCGCTGGATTTTTGAAGAATCCCTCCGCATGCCCCTCATCATGAGATGGCCCGGCAAAATTCCCGCGGGCATCCGCAACAACACCATGGTGCAGAATATCGACTACGCTCCCACCATCGTTTCTGCGGCAGGGGCGGACACCCCGGAAAACATGAATACCTTCCAGGGCGTATCCCTGCTTCCCACCGCTTTCACGGGCAAAACTCCCGACAACTGGAGGGATGCCATTTACTACTGTTTTTACGAAAATCCCGGCGAACACAACGCCCCGCGCCACGACGGCATCCGGACGGACCGCTACACGCTTTCCTACATCTGGACCAGCGACGAATGGATGCTCTTTGACATGAAAAAGGATCCCATGCAAATGAAAAACGTCATTGACGATCCTGCCTACAAGACTACGGTGGAACAGCTCAAGAAGCGTTACCACGAACTGCGCAAAACCTATAAAGTTCCGGAAAACAGCCCCGGAGGCAAAGGAACGCCTATCCCCAAATTCGACGCTTCCTGGTAAAAGCCACACGGGAAACTACCTTTCCAAGCGCCGGTTTTTCCGGCGCTTTTTTATTTTCGTCCATAGCAGGCCGGAGAGATCCGTCACGGAGGCCGAAACAGGCAAACTCCCCTTCCGCACACAACCGTCCATCAACCGTAAAACCCGCGGAGGGGTCTCAAGCCCGCCAGCTTCATCAATTTATTCATGGCTTTTTCATACAGGAAAAACGCCTGTTGCATGCAGCAAAGCACGGGCATTAAGGGATGCTCCGCTTTCTTTGCGCCAAGCTCTTCCAAAAACCAGTCCGGGTCTTTGTCGTCAAAACCGGGATGCCGCTCAAACGCCCGGCGGCCTTCCAGATGAATGACGCCCTTCCCGGAATACAGGCAGTCCAGATGATGTTGCGCCGCCACGAGAGACAGCAGCGTCTGATCGTGCGTATGAGCTACAAAATTATCGCGGCAACGGCTCTCTTCTTCCGTAGTGGCAGAAGACACCAATTTGAACTGACGGCACAAATCCATCCATTCACGGAGAATTCGGAGGCTTTGTTCCGATTTTTTCAAGAAAAGGAAGGAGCCCTGAATCAGGGGAGCCTGTTCAAAAGACCCGCTATCCAGCTTCAATTCATCAAAAACGCTCTGCTTGCACCACCGCGTAAGGCCTCCCGTATAATAGGAAATATTCACGCCCGGCATCATATCCTGCCCCTTCTCCCGGAGCCATTGGACAAACGGCTCCAAGGAATGATGGAAAAGCCTCCCCGGCGGGCGCCCCGCATCCGTATAAAGCAGGTAATCCCCTTCCTCCAAATGTTCCAGCTCCTTGAGAATGATGAAGGGTTTCCATACCCAAAACCCGGCACCCTGTAAATTCGGGTCAAACCATGGAATAGCCTCCCTGATTCCTTCCCTTTCCAGGCGATTAAGATTCCAACAGGACAACTCCACTGAGGAATCCGCCAGCCTCAGGCTCATCATCTGCATCCATTGCCGCAAATGATAGCCGCGGGTCGCGAAAGAACAATAACGGATAGCCATACTCCCAGATTCCGGTGGAAACCATGTCCCTAAAAACGGGAACACATCTTCTGCGTCCGTACCTATAACGAGTTGTAAATCCGCCTGTTTTTAAAAAAGTTTGGATATAGTTATAAAAAAATAACTATAAATAACTTATCGTGTTGAATGGTTTTTTGGTAATTAAAAAAATCCTGTTTCAATCCGTGGTTCCATGCACGGAGATGATTCTCCGTTAAAGTTTTCCATTGACAGCGGATTTACAATCCCCCGTTCAAATACACCACAATGTCCAGAATTTGACTTATCCCCGTGTCATCTGCTCCGCAGCCAGCCTTTTATCCAAATCAAGGGCCGCCCCCATGGCCGCATCCATATTGTAGTATTCCCACTCCGCAAAACGGCCTAATAAATAAATGCCTTTCGGTTCCAGGCACTCCTTTAGTTCCCGTATGAGGGTTCGGCTGGAAACATCCTGAACGGGATAGGTATATTCTTCCCAGTGATGGGCCAGATACACAGGGGAAAAGGGAATAAGCTCCAGCTGGCGCCTGATTTCCCCTTCCGTCATTTGCTCGGAAAATTCAATAGTCGCGGTGGTGATGTCCCCGTTATTATTATTTCTGGAAAAATTCCCCGTGCAAATGATCCGGTGAGAACGGTGGGATGGAGAGGGCATGTAAATCCAGCTGTAATCATTGGGGGAAATCCGGCAAAGCACGGAAGTGGTTCCGTGAGAGCGCAATTCTGAAATCCGGGGGAAAAACGGGCGCAATTCATCCATGCAGGGAAAACAATCCCCAAGCTGCCTGACATTCCCCGTAAAGACAACTCTGTCAAACAATTCTCCCTGTACGAGCCATTTCCCGTCCTTCGGGAGGATATTTACAGCTTCCTGCCGATACCTGACCTTAAGGCCGCGAGCCAGCGTATCCGCCAGAAACTGGGAACCGCCGTTTTTCGCATAAAAGAAAGAACTGTGCACCATGGCGCTTTCATTGATGTGCCCAATATTGTTCAACAGGATTTCCGCCACGCTCGGCATGGGAAGCTTGTCTTCCAGCCAATCCATGGCAATTTGGCTGATATCCTGCCTCCACACTTTGTTATTGTACGGCGTAAAATAAAGGCTGTTCAGGGTTTTTCCGAAACGGTTCAGAAAAAACTCACCCAGGGAGCGGGGCTCCGCGGGAGGATTCCTGTAAAGTTCCAGCAGCTCATGGACGATGGAGGAACGGACGGCCTCAGGAAACTGGTCGAGGTGGTTCTCAATGGGATAATCCACCACAGCCCCGCCCTCCAGGGAAATAACAGCCCGTCTCCGGGCGGAAACAAAATCGCGCTCCCTGTCAAACCGGGACCAAAACCAGTCCAGCACTTCCTGCCGCCGGGAATTGAACACATGGCCTCCCACACGATGATACAGGTTCCCCTGTACTTCCGTGCATTTAATCAGGCCGCCGGGCCGGGAGTCCCTCTCATAAACGACTACCTCATGCCCTTTCTTCAGCAACATTCCGGCCATGGACAATCCGGAAACCCCGGCTCCGATCACAGCATATTTCATCATGGGATAAAAAAACAATTTATGGACGCCACTATCTGGCGAAACGGGACAATTTCACGGGATGGAGATACAGGTATTCCTCCGGAAAGGAGGCAAGCAGCTTGCCGAGGTCTCCTCCGGAAGAGGACACGAGCCCGTCAATGACGGCATTCATGGCTTCAAAGTGTTCCGGATCCTGGGGAAACCAGACGTTTCCCGACTTGTACTGCGTGTCCTCCAGCGTAGACAGCTTTGTTCCGGGAAGAAGCTGCAACGCCGTGGGAATAGCCAGCTCCACAAACATGTTCCATGCGGAGAACACTTCAAGGATACGGCAGAAATCGTCTAATTTCCCTTTCGGAATGCAGACAATGTCCGAATATCCGAAAACGACAGGATAGGAATACCGGTATTTTTTAATCCGGTGCTTCCAGTAATTCAGCAAATGCCATACCCTGCCCTTCAACACTTTCCAATTCGCATGAATCCCCCCGGGGCTCCATTTGGGCAGAAACATGCGTACGCGCGACAATTCATCATGCCGCATGAGGTTCCTGGATTTTAAAATCCGCCTGGCCTCCTCATAGGACGGAACGTTCCTGTTGACGCTTTCCGCATCAATACCGGGAGGGGTTATGGAAAAATGGTGGGCTTCCGCCGTTCCCCGGTAACACACCGGCAGAGAAACGTCCACAAAACCGTCAAGGTAACACGTATCCTCCCCATGGATTCCCAGCAGGGACGGCGTTGAAAATTCGTCAAACCTGGGATTTAAAAGAAGATCGTCTCCGATAATAAGAAAATAATCGCCCTCCAACTGCCTGATTCTTTCCCTGGACTGCAAAATATAATTATAGAACTGGAAAGAATTCCCGAAGACGGAACATACGTCAGGGGCATCTCCCTTGTAGTAGGGCATTAATTGAAGCAACCCGGAAAAGCGTCTTGAATAAAGCTCTCTGATTACCGGAATGTTACGTTCATACTGATGGTTGAACAATACAACAAGAGACGTTTTCCGGGAAGAAGTATCCATGGCCGTTTGATGTTGAGAAACAAACCGTACCCTTCAACATAAATTATTGAAAAAAAGGTATTTGCTCTCTGAGTGCACGCACAGTAAAAAGAGTGCGGGGCATATTACACGGATTCCAAATCCGGAGTCAAGGTTAAATTTTGAAAGAAAGGAACTTCTGAAAATAAGCTTCCCCAATAACCGGAATCTTCCGTCTTCATGATTCCATCCGGGCAACCCCATCAATTCCCATTCCGGCAGAAACATCCATACCTGCCGGAAAGTCCGTATTTCAAAGAAAATTATTGATCATCAGTTTTATTTCCTTTCTGCGAAGAGGCTCTCCTGTCATGCAGAAACAACCGCACGCAATCTCTTTTTAATTACAGCGGATTTGGAATTCCCCAATCGAATTTGGAATTCGTTATTTTTAGACAGTTTAAAAAAACTTAAACTGTTTATTCGATTTCATGATTTCAGCCATTCTTCTTTGTTACAATCAGAAACGTTTTATCAAGGAACAGTTCCGGGCTATTTTAAAACAGGATTATCCAGGAGAATGGGAAATAATTATTTCGGACGATTTTTCTCAGGACGGTTCTTTTGAATGCCTGGAAGAAATGGTGGAAAAAGAGGGAGAAGGACGGCGTATTATTCTCCACCGTAACGAAAGCAACCGGGGAATTGCAGGGAATTTGCAATGTGCCGTTCATTTGTCCCGGGGGGAATGGATTATCAAGTTTGACGGCGATGACATCGCACGGGAAGACAGGATCTCCTCGTTGGCATCTCTGGCGGAAAAATATCCCGGTCATCTGGTTTACTGCCATTCTTATAATGAAATCGATGAAGATGGACAACCCGCTTATGGACGCATGTTGCCAGATTCAGATTCCGTCGTCGTCAAACCCTACAGGGAATGTATTTTTGACATTTCCCATGTTTACAGCTGTTTTGGCGGAAATGCCATGTACCACAGGTCTTTGTTCAGCGACTTCGAATATTTGCCTTCAGGGCCCGGCATTGCGGACGATACAATGCTGTCCATGCGCGCCTATTTGAAAAAATCAGGCATGGTCGCATCCGGCAAACGGTGTTCGTACTATCGGAGACACAACAGTAATATCTGCAATTTTAAGAGCGGGAACCCCAGGACAATCCTGATCAAGAGATCGGAATTCCTGATAACAACCTGGATAATGATTATGAAAGAGGTATACGGAAAGCATAAGTCCGGGGAAATAACATACCAGGCCGCCGATCGCCTGATGAGGCTGATTCAGGCGGAACAGAGAAGGCTCCTGCTCTTCCCCTATGCTTCATTCGATAACAGCCTTCTTACCAAACTCAAATGGTTTTGGAACATTCTGCAATGCAGGCCGAGGCTCTGGCTGGTCAGCATTCCAAGATTGCTCCCGTTTTGCCTGCTGCAAAGGTATTTGAACATTAAAGACCGGATAAAAAGTCTTCCTTTTTTTCACTAACAGCAGGGAACCTGCATAAAAAACAGGAAAAAAAATAAACGTACCGTCATCCTGCTTCCCTCCATCATCGGGAAAACAAAAAAGCCGTTCCGCCGGACAGGCCTGCGCGGAACGGCCAGGAAAAGAAAACCTTGACAAGGTTAATACCTGTAAAAGTCCGGCTTGTAAGGACCTTCCACCGGAACGCCGATGTAGTCCGCCTGCTCCGGACGCAGGACAGTCAGCTTGCACCCTATCTTGGCGAGGTGCAGCCGCGCCACTTCCTCATCCAGCACCTTGGGCAGCACTTCCACGCCCACGGAACGGTCTTTACGGGTATTCCACAGTTCCAGCTGGGCCAGCACCTGGTTGGCGAAGCTGTTGGACATCACGAAGCTGGGATGGCCCGTAGCGCAGCCCAGGTTGACCAGCCTGCCTTCCGCCAGCAGGTACAGGCTGTTGCCGGACGGGAACGTGTAGCGGTCCACCTGGGGTTTGATGTTAAGATGCCTGATGCCGGGATACGTCTGGAGCTTGTGTACCTGGATTTCATTGTCGAAATGGCCGATGTTGCAGACAATGGCCTGGTCCTTCATCTTTTCCATGTGTTCGATGCGGATGATGTTGCAGTTTCCCGTGGTGGTCACGTAAATATCCGCCCAGCCCAGCGTGTCTTCCACCGTCAGCACGCGGTAGCCTTCCATAGCTGCCTGAAGGGCGCAGATGGGGTCTATTTCCGTCACGACCACCTGGGCTCCCATGCCGCGCAGGGACTGGGCGCAGCCCTTGCCCACGTCCCCGTAGCCGCAGACGACGGCCACTTTGCCGGCAACCATCACGTCCGTGGCGCGCTTGATGCCGTCCACAAGGGACTCACGGCAACCGTACAGGTTGTCAAACTTGGACTTGGTTACGGAATCGTTTACGTTGATGGCCGGAATCAGCAGACGGCCGGCTGCCTGCATCTGGTACAGGCGGTGCACGCCGGTGGTCGTTTCCTCGGAAACGCCTTTCAGCTCGGGAAGCCAGCGATGAAAAATGCCCGGAGTCGCCTCGGCAATTTTTTTCAACAGAGCCTTGATGACTTCCTCTTCTTCCGATTCCGACGGGGTATCCACCCAGTCGGAGCCTTCTTCCATTTCATACCCGCGGTGGATAAGCAGGGTGGCGTCTCCGCCGTCGTCCACAATCAGCTGCGGCCCCAGCCCGTCCGGAAAGTTCATGGCCTTCCACGTACAGTCCCAGTATTCCCGCAGCGTTTCCCCCTTCCAGGCGAAAACGGGGGTGCCGGATTTGGCGATGGCGGCGGCGGCGTGGTCCTGGGTGGAGAAAATGTTGCAACTCGCCCAGCGGACGGAAGCGCCCAGAGCCGTCAGCGTTTCTATCAGCACGGCCGTCTGCACCGTCATGTGCAGGGAGCCCATGATGCGCACGCCCTCCAGGGGTCTGGCGGCAGCGTACTTTTCGCGCACGGCCATCAGGCCGGGCATCTCATGCTCCGCAATATCCAGTTCCTTGCGTCCGAAATCCGCCAGGCCGATATCGCGCACCTTGTATTGTTCCGTTTCTGAAAACATGTCTGTAAGCGTTGTCGTAGGATTAATGAAGAAGTTGTTTCAGGAAGGCCAGGCGCGTTTCGTCCAGCTGTTCCCAGGGCAGTTCCGGATTAGTGAAATGCCCGTAGTGCGTCGTCTTCCGGTAAATAGGCTGAAGCAGATTCAGCTGTTTCACCATATCCGCGGGCTTGAAGGAAAAGATGTTTTCCAGCGCATTTTCAATGGATATTTCCTCCACTTTCCCGGTACCGAACGTATCCACCCGGATGGAAACCGGAGCGGGGTAGCCAATGGCGTAAGCCACCTGCAATTCACATTTGTCCGCCAGTCCGGCAGCCACAATGTGCTTGGCAACCCAGCGGCACATATACGCGGCGGAACGGTCCACCTTGGACGGGTCTTTCCCGGAAAAGGCTCCGCCGCCGTGGCGCCCCATGCCGCCGTATGTGTCCACAATAATTTTGCGGCCCGTCAGGCCGGAATCCCCGTGGGGACCGCCCACGACGAATTTCCCGGTGGGGTTGATGAAATATTCCGTCCTCTCATCCAGAAGCTCCGCAGGAAGCACATTTTTAATGAGTTTGACGCAATATGAGTAAATCGTGTCATGGTCCACGTCTTCCGTGTGCTGGGTGGAAATAACTACGTTTTCAATATGCGCGGGACGCCCGTCTTCGTCATAGGCCACAGCCACCTGGGACTTGCAGTCCGGGCGCAGCCAGTCCACATGCCCGCGCTTGCGCCTCCTGGCCAGCTCAATGAGCAGTTTATGCGCAAACACGATGGGGGCCGGAAGCAGCTCCGGCGTCTCATTCGTTGCGAAGCCGAACATAATGCCCTGGTCTCCGGCGCCCTGCTCCGCATGGCCCTTGCCCTCCGCCTCCCGGGCGTCCACTCCCTGGGCAATATCCGGGGACTGTTCCGTGAGCAAATTCGTGAAAAAGACGGTATCCGCATGGAAAACGTCGTCGTCCTGCCTGTTGCAGTACCCGATCTCCCGAATGGCCTGGCGGGCGATTTTTTCCGGATCGATCACCGCTTTGGTCGTCAGCTCTCCGGCAATGATGACCATATTGCTCTTCACCAACGTTTCACATGCAACGCGGCTAGTTTTGTCTTGAGCCAGGCAGGCGTCTAAAATAGAGTCGGAAATGTAGTCGGCCACCTTGTCCGGATGGCCTTCTCCAACGGATTCCGACGTAAAGATGTGAGGGGTGTTTCTACTCATATCGATAAATCTCGATGTGTTGATATATTATTCCGCTATGAAGTCAACCCTAAAAACGCTCAAACTCCTGGCAGATCCCACCCGCCTGCGCATCATCAACGTTCTGAATGAAGAATCCCTGAGCGTCGCGGAACTTCAGGAAATTCTCGGCATGGGGCAAAGCCGCATTTCCACCCAGCTGGCCCAGCTCCGGCAGGAAGGGGTGGTGGAGGACGCCCGTTCCGGCAAAAACGTCTTTTACACTCTTTCCCTGGCAGGTGATCTGCACAATGTAGCCCTGAAAGCCTGCGAGGAATTGCCGGAGGCGGAAACGGACAAAAAAGCCCTTCAGGTTATCCTGGACAAGCGCAAAAACCGCACCCAGGCCTATTTTGACGAAGTAGTGTGCCGTCTGGGCAAGAACTACGCGCCCGGCCGTTCCTGGAAAGCGCTGGCCGGTGCTCTGCTCCGCATTCTGAACTATGACGTAGTGGCGGACCTGGGAGCCGGGGAAGGTTTCGTTTCCCAGCTCATCTCCCCCAGCGCCAAACAGGTGATCGCCGTGGACAACTCCCCCAGCATGGTGGAGCTGGGGCAGGAGCTGGCGCGCAAACACGGGCTGGACAATCTGGAATACCGCCTGGGCGACATCGAAGCGCCGCCCATTAAACCCGGCACGGTGGATCTGGCCCTGCTCAGCCAGGCCCTGCACCATGCGCAAAAACCGTCCAGAGCGCTGGAAGCTGCGTGGGATATCCTGAAATCCGGCGGTTGCCTGGTGGTGCTGGATCTGCTCCAGCATGGACAGGAGGAAGCCCGTGAACTTTACGCGGACCGCTGGCTGGGCTTCACGCCCGCCGCCCTAGAAAGCATGCTGAAGGAAGCGGGATTCCGGAACATCCACACGGATATTGTGGACAGGGAGCCGGACCCGCCCCATTTCCAGACTCTGATGGCCGCCGCCTGGAAACCCTGACGTACAGCCGTCTTAATCCATTTTCCTTCCGGAATAGCCGGAGCGGACTTCCGGCATGCCTCCACAAGATTCCTCACGGTACCGGCATGCCATCCATGAAAAGCCGCTACATCCCGGAAACCCTGTCTTCCGGAGGCCTTTCCGCTGGAAAGGGGCGGCTTCCGGATTGCAGGGCTTCCCGCATTCCCCGGACAATATCCATCATCTGTCCTGCAGACAGCTCCTCTTTCCCCTCAATTTCCTCATCCACCATCGCTTTCATTTCCTCCAGCAGATGCTCCGGTTCCAGACGGTAAGTAAGCAACACCCGGAACAGTTCCCTTCCGGCAGCCTGCAAAGGGACCGCAGGAAAATCCGCGACACTGTTCAAATCTTTTTCTTCAAAGGAATTCAGGAGCTTTGCATACCGCAGGAAAGCGCGCCTGAATTCCTCCGGGCATCCGTCCATATCTACTGAAGCCAAATACCGGCGGAAGGAAATCTCCGCCGCCAGATGCACGGCCTCATCCCCCGTGGATTCCGCCAGCCACGTTTCCTTTTGCTTCAGATGCACAAGCAGGAGGACCTTCCTCATGGCCTCCCTCTGTCTGCCCTTGGGGCCACTTTTCAGTTTGACCAGGTCCAAATCCAGATCTGCGGCATCGGGGCTCGCCACATCCTGGGCGGGAGACACACCCAGGGAAGCCGCCATTATGACAAACGGCAGCCACCTCCTCATGCATTCCCGAATATGGACCATTGCGGTCAGCCATTACATGAAAAACGCCGGAAAATCAACCCAAATCCAGCGCCTCCGACATGAAGAAAATCCATGCCGGAATGTTGTGCCCGCCCAGAGGAACACCCGAAACCGCAGATCATTCCGACATAAGCGCCATTCCACCGTTTTCCAAGCGTTCCGGGCGGGAAAAAAAGGAAAAAACGATGTCCGCATCCGCACCCGGCTGTTGGCCGGGAAGGACGGCTTCATGCCAGCCGGAGAGATTGACGGACACACGGGCATATGAGAAAAAGCCGTCTATGCTATTCGCAGTAGTGATTTTCCTTTCCGTGGTCGTGCTCGGTGTCATTGCCGCGCTGCGTTTCACCAAAGGCATCATTCCCCTGCGCACCTACGAATCCCGGGAACTGCCCGGTTTCCCCGGCCCAGCGGGATTAATCCACCGCCTGGACGGTGCGGAAAAACGCCAGCGGAAACTGGAGAAAGCCCGGTTTCCCGGAGTGGATGAAAACGGATTCATCAGCCTTCCTCCGGCATGGGAAGGCAAGGTGACCGCAGGCCGGCTGGCCTGCGTAGCCCATACCTGGGCCATGAGCAGCCTGGTCCGGGAAGACCCGGAGGCGGCAAAAGCCCGCAAAACCGCCTCTGCGCGCGCCACGATGATTCCCTTTTTCACAGCTCTTATCCTGCTGGGAATGCTGGCGGCCGGACTGTTGAAATTCCAGATCGCGCTGGCCATCGGGCTGGCCTGCTGGGCCTTTTTCACTTTCTCCGCCCTTCCCACCCAGTTCCGCGAATGGAAAGCGGCGGAAATAGCCAAATCAGGGCTGAAGGAAGCCGGGCTGTGGCCCGTGCTGCCTTCGGACGCCATGGCTGTGGAACAATGCCTGAAAGCGCTGTCATGGTGCCACGTGGCAGGCTTCCGGCGTATTTTGCCCAGATAGAGGGGGTTTCCTGGCGGTGAAGCGCATTTTTCCGGTCAAACCGGCCTTCGGGAGAAAAAAATCTTGAAACGGGGATGCGTGTAACCCACTCTTTCACCGTCGTCAACTTTTCCTTACCGCTTCCATCTCTCCATGAATGAGTCCGCAAACCCCATCCTCAAATATTTTTCGGAATTCAAAATACTGAAAACCGTATCCAAGGATTTCTGGCTTACCAACGTCGTCCAGTTCTTCGACGGAATGGCCTATTTTTCCATGATCACGGTATTCGTCCTCTACCTGACGGACTATTGCAGCTTCAACGATGCGGACGCCGCCCTCTGGGTAGGCCTGTACACCCTTTTCATCTCCGCCTTCGTCTTCGCGGTGGGTTCCATCTGCGACATCATCGGCATACGGCGCACTTACCTAATCGGCTTCATCATCCTCATTGCCGGGCGCCTTATCATGGGCTTCGGTCCGGACCTCAGCCCGACCGTGGACTCCGGAAGGCTGGCCGTCATGGCGGGCATTCTGATTATGTCCTTCGGCACGGCGTTCATGTCCCCCGTCATCCAGACTTCCATCCGGCGCTTCACCCCGCTGAAAGCGCGTTCCACGGGCTTCAATATCTACTACCTGCTGATGAACATTTCCGCCGTCATTGCGAACGTGTTCCTGATTGAATTTTTCCGCAAGCACTTCGGCGCCGTGGACGGCGGGTACTGGATCATCAACTTCGGAACGCTGATGGTGCTGCTGGGCTGCATCACCACCCGTTTTATTAATGAAGACAACTACGCGGAACCCAGCGAACGGGAGGCGAACATCAATGCCCCCCTCCGCAGACCTCTCCAGCTCTTCATGGAGGTATGGAAGGAATCCGCCTTCCGCAAACTTATCCTCTTCCTGGTGCTGACCATGGGCGTGCGCATCGTTTTCACGCTGCAATTCCTGGTGATGCCCAAATACTACGTGCGGACGCTATATGACGATTTCGCCATAGGCTCCATCAATGCCGTCAACCCGGCCATCATCGTCTCCGGCCTCATCCTGCTCATTCCGGTGCTGGGCCGCTTCTCTACCGTTGGCCTCATGATTGCGGGCATGTCCATCTCCGCTTTCTCTCTCGTTTTCATGGCCATTCCCATTGAATGGTACTACCTGGTGCCCGGCATCGAAACGCGCTCCCAGGCGTATCTGGTAGCCATTGTGGCGCAGATCTTGGTATTCGCATTCGGGGAACTGCTCTTCTCTCCCCGCTTCTCCGAATATGTGGCGCGGGTAGCTCCGAAAGACAAAGTGGCTTCCTACATGTCTCTGGCGGCGCTTCCCATGTTCATCGCCAAACCCATCAATGGCATCATCGGCGGCCTGCTCGTCGCCTACCTCTGCTATGACGGCATCTGCGCCAAGATGGATACCGGGCACATCGGCTTCTGGGACTCCCCGGAATTCATGTGGACCATTTACCTGGCCATGGCCGTAATCAGCCCCATCGCCATTATCATGACCCGCAGGACCATCACCTCGGACCATCCCGAGGAAGACGCGGCAGCGCCACCCATCAGCGCCATTGAAGCGGAAACGGATCCCGCCCTGACGGCGGAAGAACTTACGGAAGCCAATTCCTGACCTTACGAGACCATGAACCAGCACACGCGCAACATCATTGTGGATTCCCTCATCTTGGTAGCTTTCAGCTCCCTCCTCGGCGGTCTCAGCCTGTTGGTCTCCAAATCTTTCTCCGGAGATCCCAACCCGGCCCTGGACCTTATCACCGTAATGAAGAAAGCGGAGGCCAAAGAAGTCAACGCTTCCTCCGAACAGGAGGAGAAGGAAGCCCGAGTCAAGGGAATGAAGGAATTCGAACAAACCCTGAAGGAAGGGGAAGAACTGGCTGCGGCAGAAGGAAAGGCTTTTGTCAACATGACGGATCCCCATGGCAGAACTCCTGTCATGTGGGTATGCTACGCCAACTACAACAACATTGAGACCACGCTGAAGCTGGAAGCCACTCGGGCCCCCTATCTGGACCGGCTTCTGGAAGACCCCCGCGTGGAAATCGACCGGAAGGACAAGGACGGGTGGACCGCGCTGCACTGGGCTTCCTGGAGCGGGCTGGACCGCCTGTCCGACATGTTGATTGAAAGGAAAGCAGACATCAACAACCGGGAGGGCAACGGCTTTACGCCCCTCATGCTGGCAGCCATGCGCGGCAATTTCCAGGTGGCGGCCCTGCTGCTGGAAAAAGGAGCGGATATGACTGCCGTCAACAAATTCGGAAAAAACGCCCTTCAACTGGCGGAAGAAGGAGCTCTCGCTTATCAATCCAGCTTTGACCTCACCAAGACGGAAGTTTCCAAAGCCCCGGTGGATTCCTTCATCCGTGCTTATGAAAAGGCCGTGGCCGGCCTGCCGCCCGAACATGCCCCGGAATTCATGGAAGCCATGAAGAAAGCCGTGGGACGCCAGTCTTTCGTGGAAACAGGGTACGTCCTCCAGCTCATCACGCGCTCCCTGAGCTCCAAAAACCTGCTCACGGAAGAACAGTCCGGTAAATTCCGGGAGGAAATCACCGGAGCAATCGCGGAAAACTCCCGGATCATTGATGTCCGCGGCGTAGCTTTTGAACACACTGTGGACCTGCTCCGCAAAGCGGCGGAAAAATAACGGCCTTTCCTTCAGGGTTCAGACATCCGCCACTTTTGCTCTTGACGCTTTCACGGCTCCTTTCTAGGATTCGCGGCATACCATGGTTAGAGCATTGCGCACCGGCATCATGCTGCTCACCCTTCTGCTGGTCGTCGTAGGCGGAACGGGTATGGTTTCCGTGTGCCCGTGCCATGAAGAAATTTTCATTTTTTCCTGTTCCTGCCATCAGGATGCCGCCCCCTGCGAATGCCACGGGGACGATGTGCCCCGTACCGGCTCTTCCAGCCCTTTGGCCGGGCACCTCTGCGAACACCGGCAGCTGGAGATTAATGATCTGACGGTTCCCGTTCCTCATGCACCTCTGCCCCAGCCTTATGTCATCTGGCAGACATTGCCGGATTTCCACCATCTGGCCCGGCCTCTTCTTTTAACAAGCCAAACATCGGATTCCGCAACACCGGTTCCCCCTGACCCCTTCAGAAACACCGGTCCGACGCATGAAGGCTTTCAACTTCCCCTGCTGATTTAACGGCTCTTTTTCAGAAACGTCCTTAAGGGCGTTTCCTGCGGTACGCTGCCTTTAATACGGCGGCCGCTTTTATTTGTTTCCGCGGCATTATTCGCCGCATTGTCCAAACCTGATTGGACCGAACTGTTTTTATTATCTTTTCCATCATGAAATCCACACCATTCTTCGCCGGAATAGGCCTGGCAGCCCTGCTCAGCTCATGCAGCGTCTACCACAGCGCGCCTATCGACCTGAACGCGGAGGAAGCCTCCTGGAAAGAGGCGTCCCGCGTAGATTCCCCTACCTCAATCACTCAGAACCAGGCTCGCCAGATCGGCCTGGTCATGAATCCGGATCTGAACAAAGCCCGGCTGAAACTGGCTTCCAGCAATGAAGTAGCCAGGCAATCGGGCTGGTGGAACGATCCCTCCTTTTCCTGGGATATTGAACAAGTCCTCCAAGAAAATACGGTCAACATGTCCGGCAGCCTGGGCTTCACCATTCCCGTAACCGGCCTCCCCGCCCTGGAAAAAAAAGTGGCGGAACAATACAAGGAGGCCGACTTCTGGACCCTCCGCCAGGCTGAACTGGATTTTCTCAGTTCCCTGGACCAGGCATGGAGCAAACTGGCCGTTACCCAGCGCCGCAAGACGGTCATCCGGGAACGGCTGGATGCCATCCGACGGGAAAACGGCATGATTGAACAGCTTATCGGCGCGGGGGAAGTGGATTTTTCCTCTCGGCAGGTAGCCTCCCAGCGGATGAATGACGCTATCCGGGAACTCCAAACCGTGACGGAAACGGAATTGGAGCAGAAGATGGAACTCGTCAAGCTGATGGGCCTGCATCCTTCTGCGGTGCGGAAACTCGGTTTCCTGACGAAACAGAGTTTCCAGCTTCCCGCCGCCGTACCGGCTCCCAGCCCTTCAGCCTTGACCGCCTCTCCAAAAATCAAGGCACAACTGGCGACCTACGCCACCACGGAGACATTATTCAAAACGGAAATCCGCCGGCAGTACCCGGAACTGGAGCTCGGCCCCTCCTTCACCCGCGACGAAGGAGAAAAGGAAGTAGGCGGAGAAATAGGGTTCAATCTTCCCCTTTGGAACCGCAACCGCAAGGCTATTGCGGAAGCCCGAGGCACACGGGACTTGTCCAGACAGGAAACCATCCAGCTTTGGAAAACGGAATTATTCAACGCCCGCCAGCTTGACGCAAGCCAGCAGATGGCGCTCCGCCACTGCCGCACGGAACTCCAGCGCATGGAATCCTTCGCCGCCTCCGTCCGGACCATGGAAAAGCTGCACGGCATTGGGGAAGCATCCCTGCTGGAACTGGCGGAAAACCGCCACCAGCTTTACGAAAGCCGCCTGGCTTTCCTGGACAATCTGGACAAGCTTCTGGCCGTTCAGGCCCAGCTCCGCTACCTCACCCACGCCAACCTTTAATCCACATCAACCCTCCACCATCTTTAATGAATATGAAACATCTTTATTTTTCCATCATGCTGGGACTGGCTCCTGCTTTCTGTCTCCATTCCGCACGCGGAGAACAGCCTGCCCCTGCGGAACACAAACACGAGGACGGTTCCGCCTGCACGGCGGATCACGGCCATGACGACCATCAGCACAAGGCAGGGGAAACCTGTACTCAGGGCCACGCCCACGAAGAACACAGGCATGCGGACGGAGCCGTCTGCACAGGCGACCATGAACTGGAAGGTCACCAGCACGCGGAAGGGGAAGCATGCACGGGCGACCATGAACGCGAAGAGTCTGCGGAAAAAAATTCCAGCCAACCGGGGGACATGATTCCCGTGCATGTGGATGAAAAAGCGCGCCATTCTCTGGACATGCGCTTTGAGAAAGTGGAGGAAACCTCCCACGGAGCGGCGAAAACCCTTCACGGGCAGATGGTCATTCCTCCCCATGCGGTAACCACATACGCCCTTCCCGCCGCAGGGCGCGTGACATTCAACGTCAAATCCGCACAACAAGTGCGCAAAGGGGAACTGCTGTACACGCTGGCATCCCCGGATATTGTGGAAATGGAAGGAAACGCCTCCCAGGCCAGGGCCGCGCTGGACCGTGCCGCAGCAGAACTCGGAACCCTCAGGGAACGCCGGGCCCAGTTGGAAAAAATCGGCACCCGCAACAGCGAACTGAATACTTCCATCCAATTCAAAGAGGCGGAAATCCACAGCCTCCGGGCTGCCCTGAACGCCAGCAACAATAAATTGAAACTGGTGATGGAGTCCGGCGTATTGAAAAATAACCTTCTTTACATATACGCAGCGGCGGATGGTTCCGTTCAGTCCGTGAACATGACCCAAGGGGCCTGGGGAGAACAGGGCGCACCTGCCCTCGTCATGACCAATAAAGGGGATCTGGAATTTACCACGACCATTTATGGGACGGATCCCGTCCATTATGCAAAAGCCCGGCTGGCTCTGACCAGCGGTAAAAACACGGAACTGCTGAACGGCTCCCTGAGGGTGGCCGAACAGGTAGATCCCGCCACCCAGTCCAGGGCCCTGTATTTTACCCCGGACCGCATACCGGAAGGGACACATGCCGGCCAGCTGGCCCGGTTGGATCTGTACTCCCATGACGCCGCCGCGGAGGGCTTCATTCCCGTCCCCAACAGCGCCGTCGTCAAGGTAGGGGTGAACGACGTGGTTTTCATCAAGGCGGGAAACGATACATTTGTCATGAAAAAAGTGGAAACACTGCCTTCCCGTCAGGGAAAAACGCCCGTCAAGGGACTGATGCCGGGACAGACTATCGTCACCAAGGGCGGGTATGAATTGAAATACATCCTGCCCACCGGAGAGGCCGGAAGCAAAAAAGCAGCCGGGCACTTCCACGCGGACGGCCAGTTCCACGAAGGAGAACACTAAACGATGTACAAAATAAAAGTTTAAGGAACAAATACCCCGAATTCCTTTGGAATAAACCCTTGAATCTTAGGTATTCAGCAATCAGAATCCATGAACTTTCTCATTTCATTCTGCCTGAACAACAGGATTACTGTGATCCTGCTGACGATTGCGCTGGCAATCATCAGCATTTTCGTGGTGAAGAACATTCCCGTGGACGTATTCCCGGAACTGAAGGTCCCGCGTGTCACCATCCAGACGGAAGCCCCCGGCCTTACTGCGGAAGAAGTGGAACAATACATCACCATTCCCATTGAGTCCGCCATGAACGGAACCGCCGGAGTCAAAGGCGTCCGCTCCTCCTCCGGCAGCGGGCTTTCCTTCGTATGGGTGGATTTCGACTGGAACAAAGATATCTACCAGGCCCGGCAGATTGTAACGGAACGTCTTGGAGCAGTCCGGGAATCCCTGCCGGAAGGGACATCCCCGGAGCTGGCCCCCATCGTCTCCATAACGGGGGAAATCATGCTCATCGCCCTGACTGGAGACAAGGAGACCTCCCAGCTGGACATGAGGCAACTGGCGGAATACAAGCTGCGCACGCGCCTGCTGGCCATTCCCGGGGTGGGGCAGGTCACGGTGCTGGGCGGGCGTCTGCCGGAATACCAGGTGATTTATGATCCCAACAAACTCAAACTGGCCGGGGTGGACCTTTCCAGCCTGAAAACGGCTATTCAGGAATCCCAATCTTCCGTCCCCGCAGGGTATCTGGAGGATGTAGCCGGGCAGGAACTCCCCATCCAGCAGGATACCCGCACCGCCAATATTGAACAGCTCAACCGCGCCCTGGTTCCGGACCATGCCTCCGGAATACTCCGGCTCCAGGATGTGGCGGAAGTCAAGATAGACGGTGCGCCGCGGCGGGGAGATGCCGGATTTATGGGGGAAGATGCCGTGGTGCTTTCCGTGCAGAAGGTGCCGGGAGCCAATACGCTGGCCCTGACACAGGCCGTGGATGCAGCCGTCAGGGAATTCAGTCAAAGCCAGCTTCCCAAGGGAATGAAACTGCACACCGCAGCCTATCGGCAGGCGGATTTTATTGAAATGTCCCTGGATAACGGCACGGAAACCCTCCTCATTGCCGGAGCGGTGGTCATGATCGTCATCTTCCTGACGCTGCTGAACCTTCGCACGGCCATCATCACGCTGATTTCCATGCCCCTGTCCATCCTGTTCGGGATGATGATGTTCCCCGCCTTCGGGCTGGCCATCAACATCATGACCCTGGGCGGCCTTGCCGTAGCCGTGGGAGACGTGGTGGACAACGCCATTATCTTCGTGGAAATAGCCTGGAGGCACCTGAACAGGAACGCCGCCCTGCCGAAAGATAAGCGCAAGAGCAAGTATGAGGTTCTGATGAAAGCCAAGAGCGAAATCGTAGGCTCCATTTCCTTCTCCTCCGTCATCATCCTGCTGGTATTCACTCCGGTGCTCTTCCTGTCCGGTCTGGAAGGCCAGTTTTTCCGGCCCCTGGGGATCTCCTACATGCTGGCCCTGCTTTCTTCTCTTATTGTAGCTGTCACCATTACTCCGGTTCTCTGTTACATATGGTTCAAGAAAAGCAAAAACGCCGCTACTCTGGAAAGCGGGGATTCCTTCAGCTCCCGCCTCATTAAACGCATTTATGCCCCCATCCTGGAATTCTGCCTGCGCTTTTCCAAAACGGTCTGCGCCATCATGACGGCCATTACGCTGCTGGCCCTCTGGCTGGGTTCCACGTTCGGAACCAGTTTCCTGCCGCCGTTCAACGAGGATTGCTACACAGTCTTCGTCAGCACGGTGCCGGGAACTTCCCTGGATGAAACGGAGCGCATCTCCCGGAAAGTGATGAAAGATATTGAACAGATTCCGGGGGTTCTCAGTGTCACCCAGCGCACGGGACGCGCGGAAAACGACGAACACGCAGAACCCGTCAGCGCCTCCGAGCTGCTCGTGCGCGTGGATCTGAAGAAAGACCAGAAAGAATTGCGCGCCGCCATCAAGAAATGCATTGACGGCATCCCCGGCACCAGCTCCATGATCGGCTATCCGCTGGCCCATCGCATCAGTTCCGCTCTGTCCGGCTCCAACTCGGAAATCGCCATCAACATTTACGGCACGGAGCTGCCCCAGCTCCGCCTGGCGGCCCGGAAAGCCAAGGAAATTCTGGAGAACATGCCGGAAGTGGCGGATGCACGCGCCAACCGGGAAATTATGGTGGATACCATTCGCGTGCAATACAATCAGGAAGCCCTGGCTTCCTACGGCCTGACCATGGCGAATGCTGCGGAACAGGTTTCCACGGCCATGAACGGACAGAAACTGGGAGAAGTCATCAAAAACCAGGACCATTGGAACATTGTCCTGCGCATTGACCCCAGACTTAAAACGTCCATGGAAGATGTCAAAAACCTGGAACTCATTTCCCCCAATAAAAAAACCGTGCGCCTGGACGACGTGGCACAGGTGTACCGGGAGGAAGTTTCCAACCTCATCCTGAGGGACAACACCATGCGGAAAGCCATGATTTCCTGCAATCCCTCCCCCAATTCCAACCTGGGAGACCTCGCGAAAGCCTGTCGGGAACAATTGGACCCGGTAATGAACGCCATGGGCTGTACCGTAGACTATGACGGCACTATCAAAGCACGGGAATCCGCATCACAACGGCTTTACGTCCTGGGCGCCATCGTCATGGTGCTCATCGTGCTGCTCCTTTCCTCCGCACTGGGAAGCGTCCGGCGCGCCATGCTGACTCTGGTGAACATACCGCTGTGCCTGGTGGGCGGCATCGTAGCCGTCTTCCTTGCCTCCCCCGGTACGCTGTCCTCCCTGTTTGGAGGAACTTACATTCCTCCCATTCTTTCCGTGGCTTCCATTGTGGGATTCGTGACCGTCATCGGCTTCGCCATCCGCAGCGGCCTGATTCTGCTCAACAGATACCGGGCCCTGGAACATCAGGGGATGGAACCCGCGGAAGCCATACGGGAAGGTTCTCTGGAACGCGTGGTCCCCATCATCATGACTTCCCTGACTACCGTGCTGGGGCTGCTCCCGCTGATCTGGGCCATTGACCAGCCCGGAGGCGAACTGCTCGGCCCCCTGGCCATCGTCCAGTTCGGCGGGCTGGTGACAGCCACCATCCTGAACCTGCTTATCATTCCGGCCACGGCCAAACTCTTCTCCCGCTGGATTGCCTCCCGGCGGAAGGAATTGAAAGCAACCTCCTGATTCATTCAGGACTCCGGCGGCGGGACCGGGGAGAGGATGAGCCCCGGTTCCGCTTTTTACAGCAACAGACATAACGAGTCCTTGCCTTGCAGGCCGATAAGGGGCACACATGGAGGTTCAAGCTTCACCTTCATGCCCAAACGGAAATCCACCAGAGAGCACCTGCTCAATACGGGTGCCATGATTGTCGGGGAATCCGGGCTGCGCGCCCTTACCGTTCGCGGCCTGTCCCTGCGGGCCGGCACCAATACAGGGAGCTTTGTCTATCACTTCGGCAACCGGGAAGCTTTTCTGACCGAGCTTCTGGAACGCTGGTACGAACCTCTGTTCACCGGCATCAGGACCCATGCCAACATTCATCTTCCGGCCTTTGAAAAACTGGAAGCCATCCTGGGAGACGTCATGGAGTTCCTGCTGCGTCACGGCCAATTCATTGCCCAGCTGGTTCTGGACGCCCTGGCAGGGGAACAGGCGGCCATCCGTTTCATTTCAGGAATCCATACGCGCCATCCCCTTGTGCTGCTGGAAACCATACGGGAAGCCCAGCAGGAAGGATCCGTGCTCATGGGAGACCCCATGAACATCCTCATTTACCTTGTCTGCTGCGGGGGAGCCCCCTTTATCCTTTCCGGACAGCTCCAAGTGCACGACTCCAAAGCAGCTCGGCCCGTTCTCGACTTGCTGGGTTCTATCCTCAATGATCCGGAAAGCGCCAGACAACGCATGACCTGGGCGCTCCGCGGCATACGGCGGGTCTGAGATTTCAGCAAAGGGGCAGACCGGAAAAACGCGTCGCCTCCCGGCCCCCTGCCGAACCAAAATATCGCCGCCCTTACACGCACGCTCCCTTCTTACCTCCGCCATTGGGGGCGATGAGGCGGACGGGGAGGCGGAGGAGGAGGATTATGGTGGCGCCAGTCATTGCGGTACCTGTCCTTGTCGCGGTCATGCTGGACAGCCGCCCCAATAGCAGCGCCGGCAGCCAGCGCCCCCACACCGATGGCGGCGGCTCCACCGGGCGTTACGGAACTGTTCCCGTAGCTGTCCGTCGTGCAGGACGGCATGAAAGAAAGCGTCATTCCCGCCAGGGGAAGAAGCCAGAATGATTTAATATGCCTGTTCATGAGATAAAAAATAAGGATTAACACCGGCAGCCCGGTTACATCCGGTAAGCGCGGAATCCCTTGATGATTTGTTTAAATATGTCACAGTCCTGAACGGAATTCCCGGAATCATAACAGCTACGCGCGCAGCAGGCTTTTCATTACCCCCCCTGTTCCGGCGTTCCTGAATACGGAAATCCGCATGTACTGTAAGAAAACAGACATGCGGATGGAAAAAGCGTTCATCTTCCGAAAAACTTCGGAAACGCCCGCATGGATTATTTCTGTTCTACTGCGGGCTCAATACGAACGGGACTCTGAATATCAAACAGGCTCTTGCGCAGCAGGTAGCCTCCGCTCTGCAAGGCAAATGCACTGGACGGAAATTTCTCCGCCAGTTCACGGTAAAAGGCGCCTGCGGCGGCATTGTCTTTCTTAGCCCGGGCAATGTCTCCCAGGCACATGGTAGCAAAACCGGAAAAAGTAGGATCTCCCGCATCCACCACGGAACGGAACAGCCCTTCCGCCTCATCCGCTTTCCCCCGGTTCATCAGACGGCAGGCCAGGGTAACGGAAGCCTGGGCTTTCCATTCCTCCGTGGGAGCGGAATCAATAAAAGCTTTCATTTTGGCCACGCCTTCATCCTCCTTGCCGGCGTTCCACAAGGCAATGGCCTGAAGGTAAGAGGCGGTGACGGCGGCGCGGGAACTGTCAAAGTCAACCACTACCTGCTGAAGCCCCTGTTCGTTCAGGGCAATTTCCCCGGTTGCCGGGGATTCCGGCATAGCAGCCACAAGAGCGGCGCCTGCCTTTCTTTCCATGGAATCCTGCACGCCATTATAAATAATCCATCCGGCAGCCCCAAGGACGCATAGCAACACAACCAGCGCAACCTTGCCGTAATGTTCATCCAAAAATTGTTCATGCTTGGCCGGGCCGACGGAAATTTCCGCAAACGCACTTCCGTCGCCCATCGGCATATTGTCCATGGCCCGTTTAATATCCTTGATATCCATAATATGTTGAAGAGGTTTCTACCGTGTTGTCCCAACCAAATCAATCAGCTTTTTACTTATCTTCGCCATGTTCCAAAAGCTGCAGGGAATCCTTCAGTCCCAGATTCCTGTAGATCTCCCGCGTTGCCCGGCTCTGGTTAAGCGTATAAAAATGAATGCCGTCCACATCGGAATCCAACAGTTCGGCGCACTGGCTGGAGGCGTATTGGATGCCTACCTCCTGAATAGCGTCCGGATTGGAACCCGCACGCTTCAGCGCCTTGAGCAGCCTGGCCGGAAAACAGGTGCCTCCGGAAAGCTCTGCCATGCGGTTCATGCCGGACAGGCTGGTCACAGGCATGATTCCCGCCAGGATAGGCACCTTGATGCCGGCCAGCAGACAGCGTTCCCGGTAATCCAGAAAAGAATGATTGTCAAAAAACAGCTGGGTGCAGATATAATCCGCACCGGCATCCACCTTGGCTTTCAGGAAATCCATCTCGCGCAGGCGGTTGGGAGTGGCCGGATGACCTTCCGGGAAGCCGGCCACGCCTATGGCGAATCCATCCGGATCCGGGTGACGGCCGGATTCATTATATTCACGGATAAACGTCACCAGATCCGCCGCATGGCGAAAAACATCCGCATCGCGGTTGTAATCCTTCGCTCCCCGGGGAGGATCTCCCCGAAGTGCAAGAACGGCCCGCACTCCAGCCCGGGCGTATTGGTCCAGGATATTCCATACCTCCTCCCGGCTATGCCCTACGCAAGTAAGGTGGGGAACCGTAGGAATACGGGATTCATGCTGGATGCGCAACACCACCTCGCGGGTAAGCTCGCGGGTGGAGCCCCCTGCGCCATACGTCACGCTGACGAAACTGGGGCGGTAAGGCTCCAGTTCACGGATAGTCTGGTACAAGGCCGACGCTGCCTGCTCGTTTTTGGGCGGGAAAAATTCAAAGGACAGGCTGGGCCCGGCGCCCGATTGCAATCTTTCTCTCAGGTGCACTTCTCTTTACTTGGCTTGGCTAAATACGGACCCGCATCACGGCTCCATGGGAATCATCACCGGTTTGGGAGCTTCCACGGGGGCGGAGGGAGAAGCCATACCGGACTTATCTTCTTCCGTCATGTTTTCCTGCCAGCTCGCAGGCGGAACAATGACTTCATCCCCCGGCTTGATGGGTTCCTTGTCATTATTATCAAAAAGCGTATTACGCTTCACGTAGGACTGGAACACCTTCCCGTCCGGGTCAACTCCGTCGATAATCAGGGATACGAAAATGCTCCCGCGTCTGCGGATTCCCAGTTCCTGCCCCACTTTCAAGTCAGGCTGGCCGATGGACTGGAACAGGACCAGGTTGGCGTCACGGTAGTATTCCGTCACACGGCCCACCTGCTCCGCATCCTTGATTTCATTAAGCCATTGCAGCCGGGGATCTCCCTTTTCCATATTCTGGCGTTCCAACAAATCGCGTTCTTCCTCCGCCAGAGCATGGCGCTTCTTCAGTTCTTCATTCTCCTTCTTCATCCGTTCCAGCTCCGCCGAAACATGAGCCAGTTCCTCGCTCACTACAGGATCGGCCACCACCACCGGCTGAACGGCGGAAGCAGGAGCCTGCGTGGGCATCGGAAGATACGGGGAGGGATTGACAGGTGCCGGAGCGGAGGCCATCTGCTGCTGTTGCTGAATCACATCCATTCTTGAAGAAATATTCACATAAATCATTCCCAGAACAGCCAGCACCACCACCAGAAACGCCAGGATAAGAATGCGGAAATTACTCATGTCGTCAAACGGTAGAGAAATTATCAAACGTAATTAATAGGAATAATTGAGATAGAACTGGAATTGTCCTCCGCGGTCAATGGCGTTGTTCTTCTGAATCGGAATGGCATAGTCCACTGCCAGCGGACCGATGGGCAGGTTCAGGCGCAGGCCGATCCCGTAGTCGGAAACTATTTTGGACGTGCTGAAGTCAAAAGAATCTCCGTTGACAAAACCGATGTCATAAAACACCGCGACGCGCACTTCTTCAATCACAGGAATGGAATATTCAAACTGGCAGAAGAAGGAGGAACGGCCGCCCATCGTCTCATCACCGCTCAGGACGGGATTGTACGGCGCCACGTCCCGGAAACGGAAACCGCGCATGTTGTATGGCCCGCCGAGGTAGAGGCGCTCAAAAATGGGCACATCGTGGTTGCCATAGGAATCCACGGTAGCCGCACCGGCATTGATGCTGAAAATGGTGTCTCCGCGCAAATTCCAGTAATAGGAGCCATTCACGCCGAAATTGTATGTATGCACATCGCCGCCCAGGCCGGAATAACCGGCCAGCACTTCAAATTTGCCTCCCTTGCGGGGGAAAATCTGCGCGTCGCGGGTATCAATGGTGTAGGAAAGTTCCACATGGCTGCGCAGGTAGTCTCCGTCCTGTTGCCAGAAGAAGATAGGGGCGTTCCCTTCGGCGTCAATACGGTATTGTTCCAGGCGGTATTCCAGTTTCACGTAATCCAGTTCCCCGATCGGCTTGCGGAGAGAAATGGCAAAGCCATAGTTCTGCTGGTCGTAATAATCGGAAAAATATGTGGAATTGCTGTAGAAGATTTCCGTCCCGAAGGCCAGCTTGCGGTGCAGGAACCACGGATCCACCCAGGAAATACTGGCATCCTGCGTTTCAAAACCGACACGGGCGTTAATCGCGAAACGCTGGCCGCCGCCCACGAAAGAGGACCAGTCATACATGTCAAAATTGGACTGGGTGATGCCAGCGAACAGGTAAACGCTTTCAATAGAGGAAAATGCCACGCCGATATTCAGGGACCCCGTACGTTTTTCCGCCACCTCGATATTGATATCACGGTAGCCGGGCCGCGTGGATCCCACCTGGGCTACGTCCACCATGTCAAAATAGTTCAGGTTCTGGAGGCGCTTCTGGGCGGTATCCAAATCCACGGCGTTCATGGGGTCATTGGACTGGAGGGGAAGTTCCTGGCGGATGACGTAATCCTTCGTGCGGTTATTCCCGGTCAGGCGGATATTGCCTACGCGGTAGGGATTGCCTTCCGTCACATGGTACACGATGTTGATTTGCCCGTAACCTGTCTTGGGATCAACGCCCACTTCCTGAATGTCCGGACGCACGGAGGCGTCCGCATACCCCCGGGAACCGTAATAACGGCGGATCATCGTCACGTCGTCGGCCACTTTCTGGGCGGAATAGGTATCCCCGTTGTACATGCTCAGGCCAGGAATCAGTTCCTGGGCCGTAAACACCTTGGTAGGGCCGAAGGCAACCTGGTTGACCTTGTAGCGGCGCCCCTCGGTAAGGGTAATTCTCATCGTCAGCTTCTGCTCATTGCCTTTGCCGGCGTCAAAATATTCCACCTTGTCCAGCTTGACGCGCAGATAACCTTTATTGCGGTAATAAGTCACCAATTCCGCCAGATCGTCCTCCACTTGTTCACGGTCAATGCGTCCGGATTTGGTAATCCAGGTCAACCAGCCCTTCTCCTTGGTTTTCATCACCTGTCGGAGATCCTTGGCGCTGATGTGTTCATTGCCCACAAAGTCAATCTTGATAATATTGGCCTTTTTTCCTTCGTTAATGTCGAAGACCACATCCACAAAGCCGGGCCGTTCCGTTTTCTGGTAAAAATAGGAAACACGTACATCCGGATACCGGGCTTCCTGGTAATAAGTGCGCAGCTTGGCAATAGCGCTGCTCAGGGCCTTGTCGCTGAGAGCTTCCCCCCCCTTCAGCCCGCATTCCTCGGAGAGGTCCCTGTTGTCGAACGCGGTATTGCCGCGGAACCCCACGCCGCCCAGCAGATTCTGGGCCGCCATTTCAAACACCACCGCCACGCCGTCGCCGGAAGGCTCCACGGCTACTGTTGTATTGCCGCCTACCAGACCGCTTTCCAACAACCGTTCCAAGTCCTTGTTGACCACTTCCGGGGAATAACTGGTGCCCGGCTGCGTAGCCAGCAAATTTTTCAGACGGTCTTCGGACACGGTCTTGCCGGTGCTTCTGTACCGCACGGAAACGCTCTTCACAGGCCGCCCCTCATACGCCTGGTCACCGGGAAGAAGCCCCGTGCCCGGCCCCAGTTCCCGCATTACCTGTTCCGGAGTCATCACGGAACCATAGGCGCCTCTGTTAAGGGAAGTTTCATCCTGGGCCAAAACAGCCGACCATGCTATCAAGGGAAAGGAAACACACAAAAAAACGGGACGAATCATGAGCGCTGAACTTAATGCTTGGGATATAAAGGACTTTTCCTCTTGCATAGTCAAGACGTGATTCCGCGTAGAACACAGTTGCCCCGTATTCCATTACATCGCGTGCGCGTGCGCGCTTAGGAGGGCAATTGTGTCATTCCTGTGCAATAGCTTGCACTCCAGATACCCTCTCATTAAAGTTATCGCCGCTCGTGTTTTGACCGCTGCCGCCATCCCGGAGCTGAAACAGAACCACTTTCAATTAACACTGACCGTATTATTTATGGAAATCAACGTCGATATTCAACCGGACTGCACAGCCACGCTGAAAGCTTCCATCCCTGCAGAAACCACAGCTGCGCGTCGCGCCTCCATTGTAGATTCCTATGCCGCCAAAGCCAAACTTCCCGGCTTCCGCCCCGGCAAAACACCCAAGTCCATCATTGAAAAGCGCTTCAAGAAAGAAATTGAAGAAGAACTGCTGGACACCCTTTTTGAAACGGCCTGCTCCACCGCTCTGGAAGAAAACCCCAAATTGAAAGTGCTCAACTTCGGAAAGCCGGAACAATCTCTGGATGACCAGGGCAACTACACCGCTACCAGCACGATGACCGTGGTTCCCGAATTTGAATTGCCGGAATACAAAGGCATCGAAGTCAAGGTTCCCTCTTCCGAAGTAACGGAAGCAGACGTAGAGGAAGCTCTGAACTCCCTGGCTGAACAAATCGCGGAATTCACCCCTGTGGACCGCGCCGCCCAAAAAGACGACGTGGCGATTATCGACTTCAAAACCACGTTGGACGGCAAGCCCGTAGCGGAAGCCGTAGGCAAACCCGTAGGCTTCCTGGAAGGCCGTGACGGCCAGTGGATGAAGGTGGAAGACGATCAATTCCTGCCCGGCTTCGCCTCCGCCCTGGAAGGCCTGAATGCCGGTGACAGCAAGGATATCACCGTCACCATTCCGGATACCTTCCCAATTACGGAACTGCGCGGCAAGGAACTCGTATTCCATGCCACTGTGAAAGAAGTACGGGAAAAACAGCTTCCGGCCATGGATGATGCTTTTGCGGAAAAAGTTCTTCCCGGCAAAAACCTGGAAGAATTGAAAACCGCCCTGAAGGAAAACCTGGCCCAGCGCAAAGCCATGCAAATTGATGAGGCCAAGGCCGATCAGATCACGGAAAAGCTGGCGGACATGCTTGACTTCAACCTTCCGGAAGCTGTCGTAGAACGTGAAGTGTACGGCATCCTCCAGCAGAAAATGCAGCAGGCCATGTACAGCGGAAACGCCCCGGCGGACATGGATAAGTTTGTGGAGGAAGCCCGGGAAGAAGCCAAACAGGAGGCCAAGCGCAACCTTAAGGTCTTCTTCATGCTTCAGGAAGTGGCGCAGGTGGAAAAAATTGCCGTCACGGAAATGGAGCTTTACAACGAAGTGGCCCGCCAGGCCCGCCAGCAGAAAAAGAACCTCAAATCCTACATTCGCGAACTCCAGCGCGAAGGCCGCGTGCATGGCATCAGAATGAGCCTGCTGACAGCCAAGGTTCTGGACTTCCTGACAAAAGAGGCCAAAGTAACGGTAGACGAGCAGTAACCCCTCCTCTGCACAAAACACCTTACCAGGGGGAGTTGGCGCACACATGCCCGACTCCCCCGTTTTGCATCTTTCGGACGGGTAACGTACATTGAAAAAACAACATCCAATCTTCCATAAACATGTTTCAAGACCAATCTTCCAAATCAACCCCCGCAAACTCCTACTATGTGCCCATGGTAGTGGAGCAGGACGGCCGCGGCGAACGTGCCTTTGACATTTACTCCCGTCTCCTGAAAGACCGCGTTATCTTCATCGGCTCCGCTATTGACGACGATGTGGCGAATTCCGTCATTGCCCAGCTTCTGTTCCTTCAGATGGCTGACCCGAAAAAAGACATCCACGTCTACATCAACTCCCCCGGAGGATCCGTCACGGCGGGTCTCGCGATTTACGATACGATGCAATTCGTCTCTTGTGACGTAAATACATATTGCCTGGGCATAGCGGCCTCCATGGGTTCCGTCCTTCTGGCTGCGGGAACTCCCGGCAAACGCTTCTGCCTGCCGAACTCCCACGTAATGATCCACCAGGTTTCCGGAGGTGCCCAGGGAACCGCTTCAGATGTGGAACGCACCATCGGCTTCATGTTCAACCTCAAAAAACGCCTCAACGGCATTCTGGCCAAACATACCGGTAAAACGGAAAAGCAAATTGAAAAGGATGCTGACCGCGACAACTACATGACTGCCGAGGAAGCCGTGGCCTACGGCCTGGTGGATAAAGTTCTGGCGCATCACTCTGATGACCAGGGCGACAAGAAAAAAACCAAGGCCTGACCCTTTCCCTCCGCCATTTCTCTCTCTACCTGAAAAACCATGTCCGGTTCCACCCCTCATCTTCCTGCCTGTTCCTGCTGCGGCAAGCCCGGGAACAAGGTGGACAAACTCATCCAGATTGCGGAAGACTTTTACATCTGCAACAATTGCGTTGAAATTTGCGTCAACATGATTGTGAAGGACACAGGCCTTCCGATGGCGACCCGCTTCATCCGCGGCATCCTGAACATGGAACCCTCCGCCTACGCCATGTGCCAGGCGGAGGCCCGCAAGGCGGCAGCCGCGGACATGCTCAGGGAAACGGAGGCCGGCCCGGCCTCCTATGAAGGCCCGCTGCCCACACCGGAAGAAATGTGCGCTACGCTCAACCAGTATGTCATCGGTCAGGACTACGCCAAAAAAGTGCTTTCCGTAGCCGTGTACAACCACTACATGCGCCTGCGCCAAAATGCTGTCATGCTGGACGACAAGTCCCTGGACGATGTGGAAATTGAAAAATCCAACATCCTGCTGGCCGGCCCCACCGGCTCAGGAAAAACCCTGCTGGCGAAAACGCTGGCGAAAATGCTCAACGTCCCATTCTGCATTGTGGACGCCACCACGCTGACGGAAGCCGGTTACGTAGGAGAAGATGTGGAAAACATCATCCTGCGCCTGCTCCAGGCTGCCAACTTTGACGTAGCGAAAGCGGAACAAGGCATCATCTACGTGGATGAAATCGACAAAATCGGACGCAAAACACAGAATGTCTCCGTCACGAGGGACGTCTCCGGGGAAGGCGTGCAGCAGGCTCTGCTGAAAATCATTGAAGGCACCATCTGCAATGTTCCTCCCACCGGAGGCCGCAAGCACCCGCAACAGGAATACATCCGCGTCAATACGGAAAAAATCCTCTTCATTGTGGGCGGCGCTTTCGTCGGTCTGGAAGACATCATCCGCAAACGCCTCGGCGCCACCCAGATGGGATTCGGAGCCATCACGGAACAACGCGACCGCAAGGAATACTCGGAAGAGGAAATACTGGCACAGGCCATGCCGGAAGACCTCTTCTCCTTCGGCATGATTCCGGAATTCGTGGGACGGCTGCCCATCTTCTGTCCGCTCTCCAAGCTGGATGAAAGCCAGCTCATCCGCCTTCTTACGGAACCCAAAAACGCCCTGGTCAAGCAATATTCCAAACTGCTCGCCATGTACGGCGCCAAACTGGACGTGCTGCCGGACGCCCTGAAAGCCATGGCCGCCGAAGCCATGAAACGCGGCACGGGAGCCCGCGCTCTGCGTTCCATCTTTGAAACCCTCATGCTGGACGTCATGTACACAGTGCCCAGCATGAAAAATGCGGACACCGTTACCATTACCAGGGAAACGGTTATCGGCAATAAGCCGGCCCAAATCCACCAGTCCTCCTAACCTCCCCTCCCTGTTCTTCCTCCATGCCGGAATCCCTTACCGTTCTGGGAATAGAATCCTCCTGTGATGAAACGGCAGTCGCCATCCTGCGTTCTGCCGGAGAGGAAAAAGCTCCGGAAATACTCTCCTCCGTCATCTCCTCCCAAATTGCCATTCACCGCCAGCACGGCGGTGTAGTGCCGGAACTGGCTTCCCGCAACCATTCAGCGGATCTTCCCGGAATCATCCGGACCGCGTGCCGCGAAGCCGGAACAGCTCCTGCGGACATTGACGTCTTCGGCGCTACGGGAGGCCCCGGTCTGGTAGCTGCGCTTCTGGTAGGCAACAGCACGGCCAAGGCTCTGGCTCTGGCGGCGGGCAGGCCCTTCGTCTCCGTCAATCATCTGGAAGGCCATCTGCTTTCCCCCTTCCTCAAACGCCCCGGCGGTCCCGTTCCCCATCTGGGCATGGTCGTTTCCGGAGGTCACACCCTTTTTGTGGATGTGCGCGGCGTAGGGAATTACCGCCTGCTGGGTCGCTCTCTGGACGACGCAGCAGGGGAAGCCTTTGACAAGGTAGGCAAAATGCTAGGCCTTCCCTATCCCGGAGGGCCGGAAATCGACCGGTTGGCGGCAGAAGGCGATCCGGAAGCCTTTTCTTTCCCCCGGGCCCTGATGAAAGAGCATACAGCCAACGTATCTTTCTCCGGCCTGAAAACGGCCGTTCTCTATACACTGCCCAAAATTACGAAAAACGGCGATCCTCACGGCCTGCCCCGGCAAACTTTGCGCGACCTCTGCGCTTCTTTCCAGCGGGCCGTGACGGACGTCCTGATTCACAAGGCGCTGAAAGCCTTGCGCGCCTCCGGTCACCGCACCCTTTCCATCTCCGGGGGCGTCTCCTGCAACAGGGAGTTGCGTTCCCGCCTGAAAATCTCCTGTGACCGTGAAAAAGTGGAACTGGTTCTCCCGGACTTCGACCTGACGACGGATAATGCCGCCATGATCGCTTATGTCACCTGCCTCAAAGCCCGCAGAGGACTGTTCCACTCTCTGGATGAAGACGTTGACCCCAATCTTAAATTGACGGAGGATTTAAACAGATCCAAACATTCAACACATTCCTGATAAATATATTATACATGGACTCCCTGTATTTGCGGCATAAAGCTGAAAAAATGTTCATGTTTTCATTGACATCCTGCATCCAAAAACGTAACATAGCGTCCGCTTTTCGTCAGGCAACACGGGAGGATGCTATTTATCCGCTAGAACCGCAGGTTTGGGCGGATTTACGACTTCTCTAGGAGCAGCGAAAGGCGGAAGAAGTCTATGCTTCTGTAGCTCAGGGGTAGAGCGCATCCTTGGTAAGGATGAGGTCGCGGGTTCAATTCCCGCCAGAAGCTCCATCTTCAAGCTAGACCCATAGCAGCCCAAACCTAAACATAATATTATGGCTAAAGAGCAATTCCAGCGCAACAAGCCCCACGTGAATGTGGGCACCATCGGTCACGTTGACCACGGCAAAACCTCCCTTACCGCCGCCATTACTTCAGTGCTCGCTAAGAAGGGTTTCGCCGAAGCACGCGGCTATGACCAGATTGACGCCGCCCCCGAAGAACGCGAACGCGGCATCACCATCTCCACGGCTCACGTTGAATACGAAACGGAAAACCGCCACTATGCCCACGTTGACTGCCCCGGACACGCCGACTATGTGAAAAACATGATCACTGGCGCAGCTCAGATGGACGGTGCCATCCTTGTGGTTGCCGCCTCCGACGGCCCGATGCCGCAGACCCGTGAACACATCCTCCTTGCCCGCCAGGTGGGCGTTCCCGCCATTGTCGTTTACATGAACAAGTGCGACCTGGTTGACGATCCCGACCTTCTTGAACTCGTGGAAATGGAAATCCGCGAACTTCTCAACGAATACGAATTCCCGGGCGACGACACCCCCATTATCAAGGGTTCCGCCGTTAAGGCTCTGGAAGGCGACGCCGCTGCCGAAGATTCCATCATGGAACTTATGGCCGCCGTTGACTCCTACATCCCGCAGCCCGAACGCCCTGTGGACCAGCCCTTCCTCATGCCTGTGGAAGACGTATTCTCCATCTCCGGCCGCGGCACCGTGGCTACCGGCCGTATCGAACGCGGCGTCATCAAGAAGATGGAAGAAGTGGAAATCATCGGCATCAAGGACACCCAGAAAACCGCCGTTACGGACATCGAAATGTTCCGTAAGCTGCTTGACGAAGGCCAGGCCGGCGACAACGTTGGTCTGCTCCTCCGCGGCCTGAAGAAGGAAGACATCGAACGCGGCCAGGTAATCATCAAGCCCGGCACCGTGAAGCCCCACAAGAACTTCAAGGCTGAAGTTTACGTCCTGACCAAGGAAGAAGGCGGCCGTCACACTCCGTTCTTCAACAACTACCGCCCGCAGTTCTACTTCCGTACAACGGACGTGACCGGTTGCTGCACCCTTCCCGAAGGCGTGGAAATGGTGATGCCCGGCGACAACGTCAACCTGGAAGTCCAGCTCATCACTCCGATCGCCATGGAAAAAGCCATGCGATTCGCTATCCGCGAAGGCGGCCGCACCGTGGGTGCTGGTCGTATCAGCGAAATCCTTGACTAAGTTCCTCAGGAACTTGTAGAGGAATCTACATCAGGTTTAATGAGGGGGCCTCCCCGCAGGCTCCCTCATTTCCCACGAAAGAAGAGACTCCAACAGGTCAGTAGTTCAATTGGTAGAGCGTTGGTCTCCAAAACCAAAAGTTGGGGGTTCGAGTCCCTCCTGACCTGCCACTTCTTTCCAAATACACCACCCCACCTTGAAGCATGTTTCGCAAGATTTCTCAATTCATCGCCGAAGTTAAGGGCGAACTTAAGAAGACGACCTGGCCCTGGGAAAGCGACCCCAAGGTGAAAGGCTTCAAAAAATTCCGCGAACTCTGGGGTTCCACTCTCGTCGTACTGATTGCCATGGTATTCCTTGGCGCGTTTGTTGCATCGTTCGACATCTTTCTTCACAGCGTGGTCAACTATCTCATCCAGTTGGCAATCTAGTTTTACTCTCCCCACTTCTTTCTCCGATCATGCCCAGTACCCCAGAGCCTCACGAACAATGGTATGTCCTTCACGTCCTCTCCGGACAGGAAAACAGCGTTCGTGACCGCATCATCCGCAAGGCGAAGGACGCCGAGCTTTCCGACTTCATTTACCGGGTGGAAGTCCCCACGGAACTTATTTCCGAAGTGCGCAACGGCAAAAAAACGGAACGTCACAGCAAACTCTTTCCCGGGTATGTTTATGCCAACATGTACCTGCTGGAAGCGGACGGCACCCTGAACAAGGACCTTTGGTACTTCATCCAGCAAATTGACGGTGTCATCAGCATTGCCGGCTCTCGCAACGCCCCCCTCCCCATGCGCAAGCGCGAGGTGGAAGACCTTCTGCCCCTGTTGGATGCGGAAGCCGTTGCCGCCCGTCCCAAGGTGGAATTCGCCGTCGGCGACCCTGTGCGCGTGTGCGAAGGCCCGTTCCAGAGCCAGGAAGGCACCATCGAAGAAATCGATCCGGAAAAGGGCAAGCTGCGTGTCAGCGTCTCCATTTTTGGCCGTGCCACGCCTGTGGATCTGGAATACTGGCAGGTGGAAAAAGCCTGAATCTTCTTTGCGTCTCCCCCCATCAGTCCCCCTTCCCGTTTATTTTCTCCGCTAACAAAGCAAAACCATGGCAAAAGAAATAACCAAAATCATCAAGCTCCAGATCAATGCCGGAGCCGCTAACCCCTCCCCGCCCGTGGGTCCGGCACTTGGTCAGGCCGGTGTAAACATCATGGCATTCTGCAAGGAGTTCAACGCCGCCACGCAAAAGCAGGCCGGCGATCTCCTGCCGACCGTCATCACGGTTTACAAGGACAAGTCATTTTCTTTCATCACCAAGCAGCCCCCGGGCAGCGTGCTTCTCAAGAAAGCCGCAGGCATCGCCTCCGGCTCCGGCGAACCGAACAAAAAGAAAGTCGCCACTCTTTCCAAGGCCAAGCTGATGGAAGTTGTCAACACCAAACTCCCTGACCTCAACACGAAAGACCCTGAACGCGCCGCCCGCATTCTTGCCGGCCAGGCTCGCCAGATGGGCATTGAAGTCGAAGGTATGTAACACTCACCGCAGGAGGATTAAACCAGTCCGAACGCACTGCCAAATACACACATGTCTACCAAACGCAGCAAGCGATATCAAGAAGCAGCCAAGCTTGTTACCCCTAACAAGAACTACAGCATCACGGAAGCCGTGGAAACCATGAAATCCTTCCCGGCACCGAAATTCGACCCGACCGTCACCGTCTCCTTCCACCTGACTGTGGACCCCCGCAAATCCGACCAGATGGTTCGCGGCAGCGTTTCCCTGCCTAACGGCACGGGTAAAAACGTCCGCGTCCTCGTCTTCGCCCAGGGCGATGCCGCCAAGGCCGCCCAGGAAGCCGGAGCCGAATTCGTGGGGTTTGAAGATCTCATCAAGAAAGTCCAGGGAGGATTTGTTGACTTTGATACGGCCATTGCCACCCCCGACGCCATGACGGAGGTTCGCAAGGTTGCCCGTGTACTGGGTCCGCGCGGCCTGATGCCCAACCCGAAAACCGGTACCGTCACGGACGATACGGCCAAGGCTGTGAAGGAAGTGAAGGCCGGCCGCGTTGACTACAAGGTTGACAAGAACGCCAATATCTCCGCCGCTGTAGGCAAGCTGTCTTTCTCCAACGAAAGCATCGCCGAAAACATCGCTGCCCTGATTGATTCCGTCGTCAAGGCCCGCCCGGCTTCCGCCAAGGGCGCCTACATCGAATCCGTCACCGTTTCATGCGCCATGTGCCCCGGTCTGCCGGTTGACACCGCTTCCATCGCCAAACTGTAACCCGAACCGATTTAGCACACCATGAATCCTGACAAGCGTATCATCATTGACGACCTGACCGCTCGCGTCAACGCCTCCCCGTTCCTGATCGTCGTGGACTACACCTCGATCACCGTGCCTGAGTTCACCAATCTGCGTTCCGCCCTGGCCGCCTGCGGCGCTCAGTGCCACGTAGCCAAGAACAACTTCATGCGCACGGCTCTGACGGATGCCGGCCTTCCCGACATCGGGGAACACCTCGTCGGCCAGACCGCTTTCGTGACCGGCGCATCCGACGTAGCAGGCGCTGCCAAGGCCATCAACACCTTTGCCAAGGCTTCCAAGAAAGCCGAATACAAGGTGGCGATCCTGGATGGAGCCATTCTTTCCGCGGACGAAATCCGCGCCATCGGCGAACTGCCTCCCCGCGACCAGTTGCTTGCCAAACTCCTTGGCACTATCAACGCGGCCGGTTCCGCTCTTGCCCGAGTTATTCAGGCATATGTGGACAAAGAAAACGGCGGCAGCGAAGAACCCGCCGCCTAATACCAACCCCTTGACCGGACGGTCCGGTTGCACTCTAGCCAAATGTGTGAAAACCGGACCCGACTCTCCTACAGGTTCCTTGTCGGAACTCCGGCCGGAGAACTGAAATGCCAAGTTGGCTCTTGGCGCGACTCGAAACCAAACTAGAAAACAATACAATGGCTGATATTAACAAAATCGCTGAAGAACTCGGCACCCTTACCATCCTGGAAGCTGCCGACCTCGTCAAGCTTCTGGAAGAAAAGTGGGGCGTTTCCGCCGCTGCTCCCGTAGCTGCCGCCGGCGCTGCCGCCGCTCCTGCCGAAGCTGAAGAAGAAAAGACCGAATTCAACGTCGTTCTGACGGAAGCCGGCGCCAACAAGATTGCCGTAATTAAGGCCGTCCGCGAAGTGAAGGCCGGCCTCGGCCTGGTGGACGCCAAGAAACTGGTTGAAGGCACTCCCGCCGTCATCCTGGAAGCTGTCTCCAAGGACGAAGCTAACGCCGCCAAGGCCAAGCTGGAAGAAGCTGGCGCCAAGGTAGACGTCAAGTAAGCTTTTTACTTCCCGCGCAACAGGAGAAAAGCCGTTTTTCTCCTGTTGCGCTTCCTCGTCTTCACATCCCGCGTGACCGACTAGAGGCCTTTTATTTCGTAAAACGCTTCCAGTCGGTTCCGTCCCCCAGGGAAAGAACCGCCCAACCCGGCATCCGGGTTTTTCAGGATGCAAACCATAACATCTCCGCCACAGCAGCCCATGTCAAAGCGACTCTACTTCGGGAATATCAAGGAAGTCATCGAACCTCCGAACCTTATTGAGATTCAACTTCAATCATACTTCGATTTTCTACAACAGGACACGCCGGCCGCGGCCAGGAAAAACATCGGGTTACAAGGCGTTCTGAAGGAAATCTTTCCTATCAAGAGCTATGACGAAAACATTGAGCTCGACTTCGTCTCCTATGACATTGAACAGCCGAAGATGAGCGATTACGAGGCCATCCGCGCGGGGGAAACCTACAGCGCCGCCCTTCAGGTCACCTTCAAGCTCAAATCCGACAACGAGTCCAAGGAAGAAACGGTCTATATGGGAGAACTCCCCATGATGACCAACCGCGGCACCTTTGTCATCAACGGCGCCGAACGCGTCATCGTCTCCCAGCTGCACCGTTCCCCGGGCATTTGCTTTGAAAGCGCCCAGCATCTGAACGGAAAACTGCTCCACTCCTTCCGCATCATCCCGGACCGGGGCTCCTGGCTGGAGGTCCAGTTTGACACCAACGACCTGCTTTACGTTTACCTTGACCGCCGCCGCCGCCGCCGCAAATTCCTTGCGACGACGTTTATGCGCTACCTGGGCTTCAAAACGGACCGTGACATCGTCAGCCAGTTCTACAACATCCGCACGCTTCCCCTGAGCGAAGACATGACGGAAGAAGATCTGCACAACCTTGTGGCTGTGGACACGATCAAGGACAAGGACCTGGTTCTTGCCAAGGCTTTCGAACAGCTCAATATGGGTGTGGTCCGCCAGCTCCTCCAGTTCGGCATCAAGAAAATCGACGTCATTGACCAGAGCGAGGACGACGTGCTGATCAAAACCCTGAAGAAGGATCCCGCTCACGACGAAGAATCCGCCCTCAAGGAAATCTACAAACGCCTGCGTCCCGGAGATCCCGCTACTGCCGCTCAGGCACGCACCCTGCTTAAGAGGCTTTTTGACGATCCCAAGAAATACGACCTCACCCGCGTGGGGCGCTACAAAATCAACCAGAAACTCGGGCTGGACACCAGCCTGGACCAGCGCCTGATGACGGCGGAAGATTTCCTGGCCGCCCTCAAATACCTCCTGCGCCTCAAGAAGGGCGAAGGCATGGTGGACGACATCGACCACCTGGGCAGCCGCCGCGTACGTGCCGTAGGCGAACTCATGGCCAATCAATGCCGCGTAGGCCTTGCCCGCACCGAGCGCTTGGTCAAGGAACGCATGACCCTCATTGACCAGAACATTGAAGGCGTCACGCCCAGCAAACTCATCAATCCGAAGGCCCTCAGCGCCGTCGTGCGCGACTTCTTCGGCCGCTCCCAGCTCTCCCAATTCATGGACCAGATCAACCCCCTCGCGGAATTGACGCACAAGCGCCGTCTTTCCGCCCTGGGGCCCGGCGGCCTGAACCGTGACCGGGCCGGATTCGAAGTCCGGGACGTGCACCCCTCCCACTACGGGCGCATTTGCCCCATTGAAACGCCGGAAGGTCCCAACATCGGTCTGATCAACTCCATGTGCACCTACGCCCGCATCAATGAATTTGGATTCATTGAAACGCCTTACCGCAAGGTGGAAAACGGCAGGGTCACCAATACCATCGAATACGTCACCGCCGATCAGGAAGAAGGCTATCTCATCGCCCAGGCCAACAACCCGCTGGACGAACAGGGCAACTTCACGACCTCCCGCGTAACCGCCCGTGAAAAAGGCGAATTCATCGAAGTGGATCCGGCAGACGTGCATTACATGGACGTCTCTCCCAAGCAGCTCGTTTCCATCGCCGCCGGTCTTATCCCCTTCCTGGAACATGACGACGCCAACCGCGCCCTGATGGGCTCCAACATGCAGCGCCAGGGCGTGCCTCTGATGGTAGCGGAATCTCCATACGTGGGAACCGGCATCGAAGGAAAGTGCGCCAGGGACTCCCGTTCCGTCGTTCTGGCGGAAGCGGACGGCATCGTGGCCTCCGCCACGGCTGAAGTCATTATCACCACGAAAGACGGGGAACTGCCCGTGCGTCCGGAAGTATTCCTGTCCGATCCCGATAGTGTGCGCACGGACCGCGACAATGGCGTTTACGTCTATCCCCTGCGCAAGTTCATGCGTTCCAATGCCGGGACCTGCATCAACCAGCGTCCGATCGTGCGCCGCGGCGACAAAATCAAAACCGGCGACGTGCTGGCGGACGGCCCGAACACGGACCAGGGCGAACTGGCTCTCGGCCGCAATGTTCTGGTGGCCTATATGCCGTGGAACGGCTACAACTTCGAAGACGCTATTGTCATCTCCGAAAAAACCGTGAAGGAAGACACCTTCACCTCCATTCATATCTCCGAGTTTGAAGTTCAGGCCCGTGACACCAAGCTGGGCCCGGAAGAAATCACCCGTGATATCCCGAACGCCGGTGATGAAGCCCTGAAAAACCTGGATCATGACGGCGTCATCCGCATCGGCGCGGAAGTGAAGCCCGGCGACATCCTCGTCGGCAAAATCACCCCCAAATCGGAAACGGAACTGGCTCCGGAAGAACGTCTCCTCCGCGCCATTTTCGGTGAAAAGGCTGCAGAAGTGAAAGATACCTCACTCCGTGTCCCCTCCGGCTGCACCGGCATCGTGATGGATGTGCGCATTTCTTCCACAGGCTCCGGCCACCACCGCGGCGACCTCGTCGTAGACAGCGCGGAAAAGAAAAAGCAGTTCAAGAAAATCAACGACGAACATAAAAAGAAGAAGGAGCAGCTCATTGACCAGTTGACCAAGAAGCTCTCCGATATTCTTCTGGGTGAAAAAATCCCGCTGGACGTCGTCAATGAACAGACCGGTGAAATCATCATCCCGGCCAACAGGAAAATCACCAAGACCCTGTTGCGTAAACTGGCCCTGGTTCACGACCACATCGAAATCGAACCCAGCCCGATTCGCAACAAGATTCTGGAAATCATCACTTCGTTTGAAGGCCGCTTTACGGAACTGGATGACGAACGGGAACACAGGCTGGATCAGATGGAATCCGGGGACGAATCCGAACCCGGCGGACTGAAGGAAGTTAAAGTATATATCGCCGCCAAGCGCAAGCTCGGCGTGGGTGACAAGATGGCCGGTCGCCACGGCAACAAAGGCGTCGTTGCCAAAATCGTCCCGGAACAGGATATGCCCTTCCTCGCGGACGGTACTCCGGTGGATATCGTTCTGAACCCCTTGGGCGTGCCTTCCCGAATGAATGTGGGGCAGGTGCTTGAAGCCCACCTCGGCATCGCTGCCAGGGCCCTTGGCTTCAAGGTGGCTACCCCTGTGTTCGACGGGATCAGTGAAGAAACCATCTGGAATTACATGTCCGAAGCCAAGAAGGTGGACGGTTTCACCTGGATCGGTGACGGCAAGGACGGCACCGTGGGAGGGAAGAGTACCCTTTATGACGGCCTGACCGGCGAACCTTTCCATAATCCGGTGGTGGTAGGCCAGACCTACATGCTCAAACTGAACCACCTGGTGGCGGACAAGATTCACGCCCGCGCCGTGGGTCCGTACAGCCTGGTCACGCAGCAGCCTCTGGGCGGCAAGGCCCAATACGGCGGTCAGCGTTTCGGGGAAATGGAAGTGTGGGCACTGGAAGCCTATGGCGCCGCCTATACCCTCCAGGAACTTCTCACCGTCAAGTCCGACGACGTTCAGGGCCGTACCCGCATTTACGAATCCATCGTGAAGGGGGATAATACCCTGGAAGCCGGAACTCCGGAATCTTTCAACGTTCTGATGAAGGAAATGCAGTCCCTGGGGCTGAACGTACGCCCCGGCAGCAAGGATGAACAACCCTCCCTGCAACTCGGCGGCACGGATCTCACTCCCGTGGACGGCATGACGGAAGGCTTTGACAGCGACGACATGGCCGGCCTGGCGGACGTCGACTTCTCCGACCTCAAATTCTAATATCCACCGCATTCCGCCCCCGTGCCGCAAAACGCGGGGGCGGGCATCAAACATCCTTTAAACTTTCAATATATGTCTGACACCCCCACCATCAGGGAAATGCACGGCCTGAGCGACAAGCCCCGGACCTTTGACCAGGTTGCCATCACCGTGGCGGATCCGGATACCATCCGCAGCTGGTCATTCGGTGAAGTCGTCAACCCGGAAACCATCAACTACCGCACGTTCAAGCCGGAAAAAGGCGGCCTGTTCTGCGAACGCATCTTCGGGCCCACCCGAGACATGGAATGCGCCTGCGGCAAGTACAAGCGCATCAAGCATAAGGGCATCACCTGCGACCGCTGCGGCGTGGAAGTAACCAACGCGCGCGTGCGCCGCGAACGAATGGGCCATATTGAACTGGCCGTTCCGGTTTCCCATATCTGGTTTTACAAATGCATGCCCAGCCGCATTGGCCTTATGCTGGACATGACAGCCCGCCATTTGGAACGCGTGATTTACTATGAAGACTACATCGTGGTAGATCCCGGCAGTACCCCTCTGGAAAAGGGGGCCATCCTGACGGAAGAAGAATTCCGCAATGCGGAAGACGAATACGGCTATGACAGCTTTGAAGCCGGCATGGGCGCGGAAGCCATCCAGAAAATGCTGGCGGCCATTGATCTGCCCACCCTCGTCGCGGATCTTCAGGAACAGCTGGACAATACCAACTCCAAACAGAACAAACGCAAGATTGCCAAGCGTCTGAAACTGGCCCAGGGGTTCCTTCAGTCCAACACACGCCCGGAATGGATGATTTTGAACGTTCTGCCCGTCATTCCTCCGGACCTGCGCCCGCTGGTTCCTCTGGAAGGCGGCCGTTTCGCAACGTCCGACCTGAATGACCTGTACCGCCGCGTCATCAACCGCAACAACCGCCTGAAAACCCTCCTGAGCCTCAAAACTCCGGAAGTCATCATCCGTAATGAAAAACGCATGCTTCAGGAAGCCGTGGATGCCCTGTTTGACAACGGCCGCCACGGCCGTGCTGTCACCGGCGCCGGCAACCGCCCCCTCAAATCCCTCTCCGACATGCTGAAGGGCAAGGGAGGCCGTTTCCGCCAGAACCTGCTCGGCAAGCGCGTGGACTACTCCGGCCGCTCCGTTATCGTCATCGGCCCGGAATTGAAACTCAACCAGTGCGGTCTTCCCAAGAAGATGGCGCTCATTCTGTTTGAACCCTTCATCATCCACCGTCTGAAAGAGCTGGGTTACGTGCACACGGTGCGCTCCGCCAAGAAGCTCATTGACCGCAAGACGCCGGAAGTGTGGGATATTCTGGAAGAAGTGACCAAGGGCCACCCGGTCATGCTCAACCGCGCGCCCACCCTGCACCGCCTCTCCATCCAAGCTTTTGAACCGGTTCTGATTGAAGGTTCCGCCATCCGTCTGCACCCGCTCGTCTGTAATGCGTACAACGCGGACTTCGACGGCGACCAGATGGCTGTGCACGTGCCTCTGTCCGTGGAAGCGCAGATGGAAGCCCGGCAGCTCATGCTGGCGCCCAATAATATTTTCTCCCCTGCTTCCGGCAAACCCATTGCCACACCCACGCAGGACATTATTCTGGGCGCGTACTTCCTGACGCACACCCGTGCTGCGGAAGTACAGAACAATCAGGATAATCATCACCATCTTCCCCTCTTCGAATCCATTGACGAGGTGGAATACGCCATTGCCGCCCGCAAAATCGGCTACCATGACTGGATCCGCCTGCACAACCCGGACTACGGCAAAAAGCCTTCCGAAGTAGTGTATGGGGATGTCACCAAGAAGGTTATCATCACTACTGCCGGACGCGTGCGTTTCAATGAAATCTGGCCCCGGGAACTCGGTTATATTAACCGCAACGTAGGCAAGAAACAGATGGGCGACATCATCTGGCGCTGCTACCAGACCGTCGGCAAGGAACGTACCGTGCAGACTCTGGATGCCCTGAAAAACCTGGGCTTCAAGGAAGCAACCCGTTCCGGCTGCTCCATCGGCATCGTGGACATGGTGGTTCCCTCCCAGAAAAAGACGGAAATTGAAAAAGCCTATGCGGAGCTGGACAAGGTGACCCGCCAGTATAAGAACGGTATTATCACGGATGGGGAACGCTACCAGAAGGTGGTGGACATCTGGACCCAGACTACGGATGTCATCCAGGCGGCTCTGTACCGCAAGCTGGAACACAACGAAGGCTCCAAGATGGCCAGCCCGCTCTTCATGATGGTGGACTCCGGAGCCCGAGGCAACAAGGCGCAGATCAAGCAGCTCTCCGGCATGCGCGGTTTGATGGCGAAACCCAGCGGCGAAATTATCGAACGCCCCATCACAGCCAACTTCCGTGAAGGCCTTTCCGTGCTGGAATACTTCATCTCCACCCACGGCGCCCGCAAGGGTCTGGCAGACACCGCGCTGAAAACGGCGGACTCCGGCTACATGACCCGCAAACTCGTGGACGTGGCCCAGGATGTCATCGTCCATGCGGAAGATTGCGGCACCAGCAACGGCATCACCGTTCACGCCATCTATGACGGCGACGAAGAAGTGGCGTCCCTTTCCTCCCGTATCTACGGCCGGACTTCCTGCGAACGCATCGTTGACCCCGTCAGCGGCGAGGTTATCGTAGACATCAACGACCTCATTAACGAAAAGCAGGCGGAACAACTGGAAAAAATCGGCATTGAACGGCTGAAAATCCGCTCCGTACTCACCTGCGAACTCAAAAAGGGCTGCTGTGCCAAGTGCTACGGCCTGAACCTGGCCACCGGACAGGAAGTGAAGATCGGGGAAGCGGTCGGCATTATTGCCGCCCAGTCCATCGGCGAACCCGGCACGCAGCTCACCATGCGTACGTTCCACGTGGGCGGAACGGCTACCACGGCGTTCAAGCAGCCCATCGTGAAAGCCAAGAACGACGGCCGCGTCATCTACACGGAAGATCTCCGCACGGTGGAAAACGCAGACGGCAACTTCGTCGTCCTGAATAAAAACTGCTCCGTCCGCATCGAAAACGAACAGGGCCGCGAACTGGAATCCTACCAGCCCGTCATCGGCACCATCCTGTACGTGCCCAACGGCGGCACTATCAAGAAGGATGAAACCCTCGCCACCTGGGATCCGTACAATGTGCCCGTGATTGCAGAAAAGGGCGGCATCGTCGAATTCAAAGATATGATCGTCGGCATCACCGTTTCCAAGGAAACGGACCGGGAAACCGGTGCCTCCTCCCTTGTCGTGATGGAACACAAGCAGGAACTTCACCCGCAGGTGGTCATCCGCGATGCCAAGACCCGCGAAGTTCTGGCTCATCATGCCATTCCCGCAGGCGCCAACCTCACCGTGAAGGACGGAGAAACCATCTCCGCCGGCACAATGGTGGCCAAGACGCCCCGCAAGGTAGCCAAGACGAAGGACATCACCGGCGGTCTACCCCGCGTGGCGGAATTGTTCGAAGCCCGCAAGCCCAAGGACGCCTGCACCATTGCACGCGTGGAAGGCATTGTGCGCCTCAGCAGCAAGAATACCTCCCGCGGCAAGAAGGTTATTACCATTGAAACACCCACGGGCGAACTGGTGGATCATCTGGTCCCGATGAACAAGCACGTCATCGTTCATGAAGACGACCATGTGCATCTGGGCGATCAGCTTACGGAAGGCCCTGTTTCTCCGGAAGAAATTCTGGATGTCTGCGGCAAGGAACGTCTCCAGGAACACCTCGTCAATGAAGTTCAGGAAGTGTACCGCCTCCAGGGTGTGGAAATCAACGACAAGCATGTGGAAATCATCGTGCGCCAGATGCTCCGCAAGGTAGTCATCACGGAACCTGGAAATACCGAATTCCTGTGGGGAGACCAAGTGGACAAGACCACGTTCGACCGCATCAATGAACAAACCGTAGCCCAGGGCGGTCAACCGGCCGCAGCCAAGCCCGTTCTGCTCGGTATCACGAAGGCCTCCCTGGAAACGGAATCCTTCATTTCCGCGGCATCTTTCCAGGATACCACGCGCGTTCTGACGGAAGCATCCACCCTCGGCAAGACCGATACTCTGGAAGGCTTCAAGGAAAACGTCATCATGGGCCACCTCATTCCCGCCGGCACCGGATTCTCCCGTTACAGCAAGATTGAAGTGGAACCTGCAGAGGGCGCAGAAGAAATCGCGGCGGCCAGCGAAGAAGAGGAAGCGGCGGAACTTGCCGAAGACATGTTGAACGATACCATCAACTTCGACAACGAACGCTAACCTGTTCTCTCCACCCACACTTCAAGGGCCGTACCCCGTTTCCGGGGTACGGCTTTTTTTATGGACTCTCCGCGTTATTCCACGAAAAAGGAAAAGCGGATTGAAAATTCGGCGATGATTCCAATATTGTCCCATGCAATATAAAATTTGATATTTTATATTCAGAATGAAAGTCTTATAGTATGCCTCCCCTTGCTTCAAAAGGGGAGGTAAATGAAAAGATGAAAATCCCATTTTAGAAATTTAAAAAATCATAATGCACTTACAGTAAAAGTATGAGAATTCGGGAACTGGTATTTTCAACTTGACATCGAATTTTCAATCCGTTATATACATAAAAAATTAACATCTAACATTTTTGCAATGCGTCTCCATCTGCCTATTACCCTGCTGGCGGCTGTTCTGGCTTGTTACACCAGTGTTTCCCTGGCCGTCCCAACATCTGAATCCCCCGCATGGGGAGCGGACTCCACCTTTAATAACAATGAGCCCGCCAATGAGTATTCAGTTACTGGGAGCCAATCCGTCAACCTTGATGTAAATTCAGGAAACAACAATTATTCCACAGGACTTTATATCGGGGCAGGCTCCTCGTTTACCATTAATCAGAATGCGAACGGCGGCTGTACCATCAATTTGAACGGGGCATTTGCCGGAGAAGGAAATTTAACGCTGGTAGCGGCTAACGGCAATGCCGGCTATGCCTCCAAGTTTGTGCTTGGTTCCCAAGAAAGCAGTTTTTCCGGGAACATTATCCTTTCCCAGAAGGGGACGCAGCCCGGCGGCGCCATTCTCCAGATTACGGGAACGGCTCTCGCCAATGCAACGGTAGATTTGTCAGGCTCAATCAATCAAAGTTCCAGCGCCCTGACGTTGCAAATTTCCAATGCCGCCTCTCTGGCCGGTTTAAATGATGCCGACGGCTTCAGCGGAACACATAAGGGGCGCGTCCAGTCGGCTAATTCCTCCAGAGCGAATCTTACCCTGACGGGTAACGGAAATTACACGTATGGGGGAAGTATCGGGGCAACCACGCAGCATTCCGGAGTAAACGGCAACACTACTCCCACGGGAGGAATAAATCTGATTATGGCCGGAACAGGTACGCAAAACCTGACGGGAACCGTCATCAACGCGAATATCACAGCCCAAGGTGGCATCTTGAAAATCAATAATTCTTCCTTGGCCTATTCCGGAATAATCACCATGGCGGGAGGAACGCTGGATTTCACCTCCGCCACTCTGGGGGCAAATGCCGTTCTGAACATGAACGGCACCGGCGTATTGAAAAACGCAGCCATTGACGAAGCCAAGCTAACCTATACGGAATCCGGATCCTCCTTTACCAAGGAAAATGTAACTTTCACTTCAGGCACCATTGACATCGGCGGCGCGCTTGACAGCCTGGTGGAGGGAGAACAGGGATACACGTTTGATTTGGGAGTGGAGCTTGGCGAGGGCTTTAGCGTACTGGGCTTAGAGACAGGGCAATACAGAATAGAAGGCAGCGTGCTGACGATAGAAGACGGGGCGATATCCAGCGTGACGTGGGTATCTGCGGGAGAAGGAGGGGAATTGGAAGAAACGGTCAAGAACGCCTTTACGCTGGCTCTTGGGGAGGGGAGTGCGGCCAACGTCAGCCTGGGATATCTGAACGGGACCCTGACGACCAGCGGGGACAAAGTCTATCAAATCACCAACACCGGCGGAACCAAAATCAACCTGTCCGGGGTATACAACAGCGGGGCGACCCTGCCGTCCGGCAACCTCAACTACCAGGGGGACATCTGGATGGACATCAACGGAGGAGCATTCGGCATCATCGCCGGAGGTGTCACCAATGAATGGGGCACCAACCTCCAGACCAGCACGCTGACTGGGGACACCCATGTGCAGATCTCTGGAAACGCCACGGCGGAACACGTCATCGGCGGGAACAACAAGGGAGCAAGCACTACCCTGACGGGAAACACCAACGTTACCGTCAAGGATAACGCCATCGTGGCGGGAGCCATCATCGGAGGAAGCACCTCCTCCCACAATGCCGTCACCACCATCACAGGAAACACGAGCGTCCTGGTCACCAACATCCAGCACAGCAACAGCGCGACCGTCAACCTGGGAGACTTCGGCAACGTCACAGCCCAAAACTTCATCACGGGCGGAAGCGCGTGGACGGCCAACCAGACTTCAGGAACGACCATCCAGGGCAACACCTCGGTAACGATTAATGTAGGCGATGCGGAACTCTCCGGCACGGAAGGGCACAACAACTTCGTCAAAAACATCTATGGAGGCAGTTACGCAAACACAAAATCCGAGGGCAACGGAGCCGTACAAAAAGTGGAAGGAAACTCAAGCGTCTCCATCAGCGGAAAAGAAGGAATCACCTTCACGGGAGACATCATGGGCGGCTCCTTCTGGAACTGGGGCAACGGCACGACGCTGACCACCAACGGAAACACCAGCGTCTCCATTGACGGAGGTTCCACCTTCACGGGCAAAATCGTGGGCGGCTCCTGGAGAGGAAGCACGTGGACGGCGGAAGATCCCACAGCCCTGCCCGTCAGCATTGGCGGCAACATCACCGTCACCCTTGGACAGGGCACCTACCTGGGAGACATCTACGGGGCGGGCAACTGTGGCACGGTAGGAGGCGAAGTCCACGTCTCGCTGACGGGAGGAAGCATCTTTGGGGCGGAAGGAGAAGAAGGCGGCATCACCATCGGCGGAAGCGCCGGAGCGGCGGTAGAAGGAAACAGGACGCTGGAACTCAAGGGAACCTTTGGAACCGGGGACTTCCAAAACGTCACCTTCACCCGGTTTGATGAAATCAATATCGCGCAGGAAGGAGCCTCGGCCACCATCTACGCGCTGACCGACAGCCCGGCCCTGACCAAAACGGGAGCGGGAACCCTGACACTCGGGGCGGACGCGGCAGGAGCGGAAACCATCCTTGACGGAACCACGGAAGGAATCACCATCTCGGAAGGCAGCCTGAACCTCTCCGGCGCCGGCGGCAGCCATATGAAAGGAACGTGGAACATCGCCTCCGGCTCCCGTCTCACCGGAGTCAGCGGAACCGTAACCGTAGGAGAAGGAGGCCTGGACGGACTGACCATCGCCCTGGGAACGGAAAACATCGGCCAGGACACACAGGCGTCTGGCGCCGTCATCAGCAACGGCAGCGGAACGGGAAGCGACCCGAACCTGTCCATAGAGGGGGAAGGGCTGACGCTGGACCTGAGCAACGACGCCGTCGTCAACCTTCTGCTGGACCACAAAACCGACGACTCCTCCAGCTACCTGACCCTGACCAGCGGAACGCTGACCGTCGGCAACCTGGGCGACATCGCCTTCACTACCGACCTTCTGTCCAACTACGGCATCCGGGTCACCGGAACGGACGGAGGCAGCCTGGTGCTCAGCGGAGCGGCCACCGGCCTCTACCGCGTGCAGGAGGAAGGAGGAAACGCCCATGAAGTCAACTCCTATCAAACGCTCTCCGGCTACGCCGGCGTCGTCATCGGCGGCGGCCAGACCCTGACGGTCAACCTGGCCGGAGCCCCGGGCGAATCCGACGGACAGGGAGCTAAAATCAACAACCTGATGGGAGCCACGGGCAGCAGCCTGGTCGTCAACAACACCGGAGACGGCACGGCCGTCGTCATCCTCAACAACAAACAAATGACGACGGGAGAAGACGACATCGACCCGGCCGGCCAGGACACCGTCATGGGCGGCAGCATCACGGGAGGCAACAACGTCGCCTTCATCAAGGAAGGAACCGGGACGCTGACGGTCGGAGGAACGATGGACGTGGAAACCCTCGCCCTGCGTGAAGGAAACATCGTCCTCAACGGCGCGTCAAACACCCTGGACACCCTCACTCTGGCAGGAGGCGGCCTGACCATTAATGGCAACGCCGAAGTCGGAACCATCACCGGCACGGAAGCCGGAGGCTCCCTGACCATCCAGGGAACTCTCAACCTGACCGGAACAGGCGAAATAAACGACGGCTCCATCACCGGAACCGGCACCCTCCGCATCCAGGAAGGAGCGGAACTGGCCCTGGGCGGAGAAGCCCGGCTGGACGGAACCTCAGTCACCGCCGACGGCACGCTGGCCCTCTCCGGAACGGAATCCGGCACCATCAGCAGCCTCTCCGGCAGCGGCACCCTGTCCATGAACGGAGGCCGCCTCTCCATATCCTCGGCAACAACCTCCTCCGGAACCTTCTCCGGCACGCTGGCAGGCAGCGGCACCCTGGACATCTCCGGGCAAGCCACCCAATACCTGCAAACCGGCAATAAGGACTACGACCTCGCCGTCCGTGACGGAGGCGTCCTGGTCCTGAAAGGCACCGCGGACGCCCCCACGCTGAACTACAACAGCATCACCGCCGGAAACAACGGCACCCTGCGTATTGAAGCCACCGGGGACGCCCAGGGCAGCGCCAACACCACGCTCAACGTGGAAAACATCACCTTCCAGAACGGCTCCACGACGGAACTGATCTACAACTTCAACCAGGACGCCCCCTTTGGCGCCCCCATGCTGACGGCGGGCACCATCACCGTGCAGGACGGAGCCGGCTTCCTCCTCTCCAACATGGAAGGAAACGCCGCCATGAACGCGGGGAGCGACCTCCATGACGTCGTCCTGATGAGCGCTACCGGCAGCATCAGCGGCCTGGAAGACGGGCAGAGCCTCGCCGCCCGGATATCCGGCCTCTTCGCCGTCTACTACCAGGACGCCACACTGAGCCGCGACGGAAACGACATCCTGCTCAATGCCACACTCCGGCAGGAAAACCTCTTCGCCTCCGCGGCCGACACGTGGAACTCCGCCGCCGGAGCCAGCCTGCTCTGGGAAGCCCGCAAAAACCTGGACCCCGACTCCCAGCTGGCCCAATTCATGAACGGCGTCAGCACCATGATCAATGACGGCAACCTCTCCGGAGCCTCCCGCGCCATGGCGGCGGCGGCAGGGAGCACGGTCAACGCGCTGGGGACGGCACAGAGGGACGCCCTGCGCGAC